>Ga0310690_10003045_pt1 | contig 25942 bp, 24 predicted proteins | sample AusTroGonzalo_MG_2_FD_207661 | JGI IMG/M metagenome (GOLD analysis project Ga0310690, IMG submission 207661) | Bovine rumen microbial communities from tropical cattle in Woodstock, Queensland, Australia - Gonzalo_04 (v2) (version 2) | ecosystem: Host-associated > Mammals > Digestive system >... | reverse complement strand
GACAAAAAACAAAAATATGTCTACTTTTGTAAACCGATTCGGGCACAAAAAATCGCCCGTGTCTACTTTGGAAAATAACAACCTATAAAAATTATTTTCCGTGTCTACTTTCCGTAAGCAGTACAAATTAATGCTGCATTCTGCCGCTTTTTTTATCTTACTTCTGGATTTTTGTGATGTTTTCCCTTGCACGATATGGAATTTTGTGATATTTTTGCAGAAAAATATTGGAATTTTGTGATTTACGATATATAGACATCTATGAACCAGATACTTAAAAGAAAAATCGACTCATTTCTGACACAATGGAAGCAGAATCCACAAAGGTTGCCGCTCATCGTCAAAGGTTCGAGGCAGGTGGGAAAGACTTTTTCGATAGAACAATTTGCCAATAGTTACGGCAACTTCATTGAAATCAATTTCGTGACGGAGCCACAATACAGGACCATCTTTGACACAGGTTTCAAAACTGATGACATCCTGAAACAAATCAGTTTTGTCAACCCCGACGCTAAGTTTGTAGCCCACGACACGCTCATCCTCTTCGACGAGATGCAGGCCTGTCCCAATTGCGCCACGAGTTTGAAATTCTTTAAGATAGACGGAAGGTTTGATGTCATTTGTTCAGGATCGCTCATGGGACTCAACTATCAGGAGATTGAGTCAAATAGCGTAGGCTACAAAGAAGAATATGAGATGCAGTCGCTCGATTTTGAGGAGTTCCTTTGGGCAAAAGGCTACTCTGAATCCCAAATCGAGGACCTGTATGAACATGTTGTTGAACAAAAGCCGTTCTCGCAGCTCGAGATGGATGTCATGCTTGGGCATTTCAAGGACTACATGCTCGTCGGAGGCATGCCTGCCGTCGTGAGTGACTTTGTCACACAGAACAACTTTTCAGGCATTTTGAAGAAACAGCAAATGCTTCTTCTTGACTATGAGGAAGACATCACCAAATACGCCCTCGGCCTCGACAAGGGAAAGATCAAGAACATCTACCGCAGTATTCCCAATTTCCTTGCGATGGAGAACAAGAAATTCCAAATCTCCAAAGTCGCAAAAGGCGCAAGGTCGAGAGAATATGTAGGCACGGTAGATTGGCTAGTGGATGCAGGCATCATCAATGTCTGCAATAACCTCAGTCAGCCTGAGCTTCCTATGAAAGGCAATGCCAAGGCCAATGAGTACAAAATATATTTCCGCGACACCAGCCTGCTCATTGCCTCGCTCGACGACGAGTCGCAGACCGATCTGCGCCATAACCGCAACTTCAACACTTACAAGGGTGCTCTTTACGAAAACATAGTGGCCGACATGCTCGTCAAGTCTGGCTATCCTTTGTATTATTACAGAAACGAGAAATCGACCATTGAGATGGACTTCTTCATCCGTGATGCCGTATCGTTGATTCCCGTTGAAGTGAAAGCCAGGGACAACGCCACGGCTTCGCTTAATAAGTTGATTACTGACCAAAGATACAAGGACATCCGATACGGCATCAAGCTTTGCTACAAGAACATCGGCTTCAATGGCAGTTTCTATACCCTGCCCTATTTTGTCACTTTCTTGCTGAAACGCTGGATCAATGAACGAATTGCCAAAGAAGATGAATAAACAAATCGCACAACTTGATGAAATGGCCATTTAATGCCAACTTTGCCATGGTACCACCAGATACTGCCAATTTACCGCCAAATACCGCCAATTTACTGCCAACGGTGTTTTCCCAAAATCGGGCGAACTTGATGATTATGTCCAGAAAAACAAAGATTGTTCATTCAATGACGAAGTAAAGAAGATAAAGCCTTATATCAGTTTCATTAGGGATGTTTTCGGAGATGCTTCGAAGATTTCCTCCACTTTGAAATTCAAATTGTCATTCAAATACCTGAAAGACCGAGCAATATGGCTACAACACAAAGATGACATTTGTAAGGATTGTAATGCATTTATTAAAAGCGAAGGCTACAAACTATCGACAACAAAAGACGCTGATATTGAAGCCATGATTTTGGGAATAGTCGGCAATATGCGCGTGGATCCCAAAAGGCTGTTCACGGCGGACGACAAGCAACAGTTATTATCCAAAAAAGAACAGGACGAGACTGGGAAATACGAGTGTGATGAATGTCACCAACACTTCTATGCAGATGAACTGACCGTTGACCATATTAAACCTTGGAGCCTTGGTGGAAGAACCGTTCTTTCAAATGCAAAACTATTATGCAGGGCATGTAATAGCAGGTTGGGAAACAGGAAGTGAGGTGCCCAAATTGGATAATTCGGATGAGAAATGGATGGGGCGGCAAGTTTTATTTCTTTTTCAAGTGCGTCAATAGCCCCTGGCACCCCTCCAACACATCCACCCAAGTGGTCTCGAAATCACCCGTGTACCAAGGGTCGGCCACATCGCCGGGACGTTGTGTGTAGTCCATCAAGAGGCTGATTTTATGGTCTTTATCCTTGCCAAACAACCACTTCAAACCTTGAAGGTTTTCGTGGTCCATGGCAACAATATGGTCATAATATTGAAAATCTTCTCTAGTAATCACATGAGCCCTTTTGCCCTCGCAGCCGATGCCGTGCTCGGCCAGCTTGCGTCGCGCCGGTGGATAGACGGGATTGCCGATTTCTTCGGTCGAGGTGGCGGCAGAGGCTATCTCAAATTGTTCGCTTAAGCCGGCTTCTTCGACGAGATGTTTCATCACAAATTCGGCCATGGGACTGCGGCAGATGTTGCCGTGACAGATAAAGAGGAGTTTTATCATGTTGAAGTGTTTTTTTGACGCAGGACTTCGGGACACGGGACGTCTCGTGTCTCGTGTCTTATTTGTTTAGAAATTCGTTAATCACCACCGAGGCGCAGAAAAGGCCGAAGGTGGCGGGCATGTAAGAGATGGTGCCCACGTTGGAGACTTTGTTTTGCTCGTTCACATCGTCGGTGGTGACGGCGGAGGCGTCGACAGGCTCGGGCGAATAGACCGCCGTGATGCCGTCGAAGACACCCAAGCGATGCAGGCGTTTGCGGATATAGAAAGCTAAGCGGCAGTGATTCGATTTGGAGATGTCACAAATCTCCACCCGCTCGGGATGAAACTTGCCGCCTGCACCCATGCTGCTCACGATACGCTGGTTGTTTTGCTTGGCATAATAGAGCAGAAACACCTTGGGCGCCACCGTATCGATGGCATCTACCACATAGTCGAAGGGCTGTGCCATCAAGTCGATGATGGCTTGGTCTTTCAGGTATTGGTTGAGGACGGTCAGCTCGATCTCAGGGTTGATGTCGCGCAGGCGCTCTGCCATCACCTCAGCCTTTGGACGACCTATGGTACTCTCCAAGGCCAACAGCTGTCTGTTGCGGTTGGTGATGTTCACCACATCGCCATCCACGAGCGTCATGCGGCCGATGCCCGCACGGGCCAACTGCTCGGCGGCATAGGCGCCCACACCGCCCAAGCCCACCACGAGCACGTGCTTGGATTTCAAGGTGTTGATGCCTTCATCGCCAATCAATAGACGGGTTCTGTCTTGCCAATGTTCCATAGGGTTCTTATTTGACGCGGGACTGCGAGACACGAGACTACGGGACTATCCTCACGCCTCTTAGCCTCATTGCGGGCGCAGACCCGCAATCTCCTACGCGACAGGGATTCGTCTTCGCGCTTGGAGATAGCGGATCAAGTCCGCTATGAGGCTCAAGGCTCAGTGTAGTATTTCTCGGTCTCATTTCTCGAGTCCAAACAATCGTGCAAAATTAGCAAATAATCGTTTTTGCAAAACAGCAATGTCAATGCCTAGTAACTTCGCTGCCTCGTCGTAAATCGTTTCAATCCCCACTTTTGCCATATCGGTTTCAAGGAATAGGTGGTCTAAATCAATGTATCTGAACGATTTATAAATCTTTCGCTCAGAATGTAGCAGGTTCTCACCCACCGAAAGATAAATCCCCTGCCCCATCAATTGATTAATGTCTTGCTCCGTTCCACTGAAACCATGCAGAATCCAAGGTTGCCTCGCTTTATGCTTTTTCCTCAAAGCGATGATTTCATTGTGGCTCCTCACATCGTGCAAAATCATCGGCTTTTGCAAGGTTTCCGAAAGTTCGATTTGTCGCTCAAGAAGCTCCCTCTGTTGCTCAAAACTTTTCTTATGCATTTTGTCCAAACCAGCTTCGCCGAGGGCAAGGATTTGTGGCAACTTCAGTTTCTCTTCAAGGATTTGCAATGCTTTTTCTGCTTGAAATTCAGCATTATCCAATGCCCACGGATGGATGCCATAACTATAGAAGCCTTGCTCGGGACAAGGTGATTCCAAATTCAAATTGATGATTTGAAGAAGGTTTTCGTTGGATTCTTCCGTGTGCGTATGAATATCAATGAATTTCAATTCCATAAGCGGCACTTATATCTCAAAATCTATATCCAACACCAGCCATAATCATATAACCAAATTCATTGACTAACCAAGGAAACTTTTGAAAAGGATCCGGCATCAGTTTGTCATCGTTTCCAATGATTTGGGTCGCGTTAAATCCAATCTTCTCAAAAAGATAAAACGATTTCCAAATATCAACCTTGAAGCCTACTCCTATGGTGTTTTGTAACCAAAGAAAAGGCCCAAAAGATTCAGTATATTCTTCAATAGGAATGTAACTCCCATCGTTGCCATTATAAGTCCATCCGTAGCCATGGTTTCTTGTGGTTGAATAAGCGGCTTGAAGCTCATAAAACACGAAAGGTTTCAATTGGTTGAGACAAGGAAGGAAATACCAATTGTAGCCCAGTTGCGCTCCGAAATGTTGGGCAAAATTTGAGGCATACATTCGTCTATTATATATGCTCTGTTGGTCGTCAGGCATAGCTAGCCTGTTGATATGGATGCGAAGTCCGACCTCGATTTCATGGTTTTGATGAATGGTTCTCGAATAGCCGACAATAACACCCTCTCGAAGCGTCGATGTGTTGAAACTCATCTTTGCCGCATTTTGGGCGAACGAACAACACATAACAAAAATGCAAGAAAACAATAATATGGCTTTTTTATGCACGGTATTCATCAGAGTAATAGGTGTTTTTGTTTCAACGGCAAAGCTGGGTGTTTATTGTGAATTGGGCATTGAGCGACATCAATATTTTGCATTAAAAATGCTGATATTGATAACTTTCGGATGGCAAATCCGATAGAACCAAGGTGTCAATAAATGCCGTTTTCATGCTGTTTTGAAAACCACTAAAGATACGATGTAACAAATCAAACCAAATACTATAAACAATCCAACACCCCAACCTTTCAGTTTCACCTTGTTTTCATTTTTGTACTTTTTTTCCAACTTTTTGTATCTACCCTCACTATCCAGCAATATGCTAAAAACAAAGTCAAAAACACAGCAAAACACAACTACTCCTATATTGACTTTGTTTGAATACTCTATTCCGATTTGGTAACACAAGAAGTTAATTATTGATCCTAAATATAATGCTATTGTGAGGAACAAAAGTCCAAATGCCATGATATAAGGTCCATTGTCGCCCCATTCCTTGTAAAATTTTGCATAGCGATAGAAACAATAATTGAAAAAAGTCCTCATTTAAAGTACCTAATTAGTTTCATTGGCAAATTTAGATACTTTTCTTGAATTGCAAACTGGAAGCGGAAAGATTTCTTAATTTTGCGGCTTGTTTGTGAAACCAGTCTATGGGATTGAATAAGTCAACGCTTACCGGGCACCTCGCCTGTTTCGGTGCCTACTGCATCTTTGGGTTCAACATCGTTTGCTGCAAGAACATCTCCAACGCACACGTATTGACCCCCATGGACTTGCTATGCTTCAGGGCCTTAGGAGCCACGCTGCTGTTTTGGCTGCTATCACTCTTCATGCCCAAAGAAAAAGTGCCGCTGAATGACCTGTGGAAGATCTTTATTGCCTCCATGCTGGGCCTATTTCTCACCCAATGGAGCTTCCTGAAGGCCATCACCATGACGACCTCCATCGACACGAGCATCACCAACACCTGCACGCCTATCCTGACCATGATTGTGGCGGCTATCGTCTTGAAGGAACCCATCACGTTCAAAAAAGTGGGAGGCATTTTGGTGAGTCTAGCAGGCGTCTTGATATTGGTTTTTAACTCGGTGGGACTGGGCGGCGGTGCCTCAGAGACCAAGCCTCTGGGCATTGTCCTTGTGGTCGTCAACGGCCTGACTTTCGCCCTTTACCTCGGCATTTTCCGTCCGCTCATCTCAAAATACAACGTGGTCACTTTCATGAAATGGATGTTCCTGTTTACCATGCTGGTGACGGTGCCTTTCAACGTCAAAAACCTGATACACATACCTTTCGGAGAGATAGAGAGCCGCGTGGCGTGGCAAATCGCATTTGTGGTGTTTTTTGCCACTTTCGTCGCCTATTTCCTCATCCCTATCGGACAGAAACGCCTCCGCCCGACCTTGGTCAGCATGTACAACTACGTGCAACCTATCATCGCCACCATCATCAGCATCATCATCGGCTTGGACCATTTCACCTGGAAGAAGGGTATAGCCATGGTGTTGGTCTTCACAGGCGTTTGGATCGTTAACCAAAGTAGGGCAGCGGCACCGCTGAAACAGTAATTTGGCAAAATTCTCTCGTTTTCTGAAATTTTGCTATCTTTGCAGAAATTAAATCCAACTATGGCCGTATTAACAATGTTCTATGGAATCATTATTTCCATGTATTATTTCGACAATCGTCAGCATCATTTTCCTCATATTCATGTCAAATGTCAGGACAAAGAAGCCGTGATGAGAATACCTGATGGAGAGATTATTGAAGGAGAACTCCCTGCTGGAAAGAATAAACTTGTACAAGCATGGTTGGAGATTCATAAGGACGAACTGATGGCGGATTGGGATTTGGCTTCCAGTGGTACCAATGTCTTCCAAATTGAACCTTTAAAGTAAACAAAAATGAACCCTCGCGTCAAATCGGTAAAAGCGGAAAGCAATTATGTTTTGCTATTGGAATTTTCTAATGGCGAAAAGAAGCGTTTTGATGTTTCCCCATATATTGGGAAGGGGGTTTTTGCTCCTCTTGCCGATGAGTCGTTTTTCCGTAGGGTAACCGTCTTCTTGGGAAGCATTCAATGGCCCAATGGTGCTGACCTTTGCCCCGATACTTTGTATTTGGATTCGATAAGTGTTTAGTTGATGTGGCATGGAAACGAACCTGCTGCAAACGAATATCGCCTATTTGAAGGGTGTCGGGCCGAAGAAGGCCGAAGTCCTGAAGAAGGAATTGGGCGTGGCCACCTATCAGGATATGCTCAACCAGTTTCCGTTCCGCTACATCGACCGCAGCCAGATCCAAAAGGTGGCCTATATCAACGATGATTCCGTTTATTATCAGTTGGTCGGCACCATCTCCAACATCAAACTCATCGGTGCACCGAGGGCCACACGCGCCACAGGTCTGTTCAGCGATGAGACGGGCAGCATCGAGGTGGTGTGGTTCCGGGGACTGAAATGGCTCAAAAACCGCTTCAAACCTGGGGTGAAATATGTGCTGTTCGGCAAGGCCAGCGAGTTCAACCACAACTTCAACTTCGTACACCCCGAAATCGAGGAGTACGACCCCAAGGACCCGCTCATCGGCGAAGGACTGCAAGGCGTCTACAACACCACCGAAAAGATGAAAGACCACGGCCTCGGCACGCGTACCATCGCCAAGTTGCAGAAACTCATCCTACAGCAAGTCTACGAATACATCCCAGAAACACTACCCAAGGCCCTCATCGAGGAAAACCAACTGATTCCGCGCCGATACGCCTATTATGAGATCCACCTGCCAGCCAATAACATCGAGATCCAGCAGGCTACGCGCCGACTGAAATATGAGGAGCACTTCTTCTTCCAGCTGAAGATGTTGCGCAACAAGATGCACCGCGAGCAGGCCGTCAAGGGGCATGTCTTCAGTGTGGTAGGCGATTACTTCAATGACTTTTATAATAACCACCTGCCCTTCCCGCTGACCAACGCCCAAAAGCGGGTCATCAAGGAAATCAGGAAGGATTTAGGCTCGGGTCACCAAATGAACCGCCTACTGCAAGGCGACGTGGGCAGCGGCAAGACCATCGTCGCCCTCATGGTGATGCTCCTGGCTTTGGACAACAGTTTCCAAGCCTGCTTGATGGCACCTACAGAAATCCTGGCCACCCAGCATTTTGCCACGCTTCAGGAGCAACTGAAGGACATGAACATCAACTTCGCTCTACTGACGGGTTCGACCAAAACAAAAGAGCGAAACCAAATCTATAAATGCTTAGCTGACGGCACCATGCAAATCGTGGTAGGCACCCATGCGCTGATCGAGAGCAAAGTGGTGTTCAAGAATCTGGGCTTGGCCATCATCGATGAGCAACACCGTTTCGGCGTGGAGCAAAGATCAAAATTCTACGAAAAGACCGAAATCCCGCCGCACACTTTGGTGATGACCGCCACACCCATCCCGCGCACCTTGGCCATGACGCAATACGGCGACCTCGATGTCTCCAAAATCGACGAGTTGCCGCCGGGTCGTAAGCCTGTGCAGACCTATCACGTTTACAACGACGACCGCTATCGCATCATGATGTTCATGAAACAACAGATTGCCCTCGGGCGACAGATTTATGTGGTCTATCCCTGCATCAAGGAGTCGGAAAACACAGATATGATTGCCTTGCAGGAAGGCTACGAGGCCTTGCTGCACGACTTCCCCGAACCGCAGTACATGCTCTGTGTCTGCCATGGACGGTTGACTGCCGAAGACAAGGACTTTGAGATGCAGCGCTTTATTAATAAGAACGCGCAAATCATGGTGGCCACGACGGTCATCGAGGTGGGTGTGAACATCCCTAATGCCACGGTGATGATTATCGAAAACGCCAACCGTTTTGGGCTGTCACAGTTGCACCAATTGAGAGGCCGTGTAGGGCGTGGTGCCGACCAATCTTATTGCATCCTCGTCACTGACCACAAGCTCACTGCCGACGGCAAGACCCGCATGAAGACCATGTGCAGCACCAATGATGGCTTCGAAATCGCTGAGGTCGACCTCGAACTAAGAGGTCCAGGTGAGACGGGCGGCACAAGGCAGTCGGGACAAATCGAGATGCTCATTGGAGATTTGCAAAAAGACGGTGCATTAATCCCCCAAGTCCGCGAGGCCGCTATCAAATTGCTTGCCGACGACCCGAAACTCATCAAACCCGAAAACCGGATGCTGCGCGAGCATTACAAGGAGTTGTTTGCGCAGACGTTTGATTGGAGCCAGATTGGGTAAAATTATATCAGAACGGATGTAATTTATAGTTGATTAAACATTTTTATATTCTATCGGGTATAAAATTATATAGTTTTTATAAAATTATACCCGAAAAGATGTAATAACATGAGAATTTCTCTATTTTTGCGCCAAAATTATATCCATTATGGCAGAAAAAACCAAGTTATCACAACAAGTAAAACTCCTTCGGAAACAATATGGGTTGACACAGGAGGATTTGTCCTACAAATCTGGGGTGGGTCTTCGCTTCGTCAGAGACATGGAGCAAGGGAAGAAGACCTTGAGGATGGATAAAGTAAACGCCGTTCTGGCACTTTTCGGGAAGGAACTTGGTGTTGTCGAGCAAGAGAGAGGAGGCGATGAGTTATGAGAAAAGCAGAAGTATATTACCGCGACACAAAAGCTGGTCTTCTCACAGAAGACGAGACCGGATACCTGTTCTGTTATGATGCGGCGTATTTGGCATCGGAAAACGCAGAGCCCATCAGCCTCACTCTTCCTTTGACCAGCCTTCCATACAGGTCGTTCACCATGTTCCCGTTTTTCGACGGACTCATCCCAGAAGGTTGGCTGCTTGACATCGCGGCAAGAAACTGGAAACTCAACCCCAACGACCGCATGGGACTGTTGATGACTTGCTGTAAAGACTGCATCGGCGCGGTCGGCGTAATAGGATTGAAGGAGGAAGAGCCATGAGCAAATGTCTTTATTGTTATCAGGAATTGGAGGAGGGGCAGAGGGATTATCATCCCTCTTGCGCCAAAAGGTTCTTTGGCAAAACTGAAGCACCCGTTCTACCATATTCAAGGGACAACATCAATGACTTAGCGAGGGAGTCGGTCCTAAGTAGGATTGCCGTTACTGGTGTGCAGTCGAAACTCTCGATGGATGTGAACAAGGGAGGGAAGGACGAGCCAGACCGACTGACCATCGTTGGACTTTGGGGTAAATACATCCTGAAGCCAAAGTCGAAAGAGTTCCCTTGGCTGCCCGAAGTGGAGGATCTGACCATGCATCTTGCTGAAATCGCAAAGATTGATGTGGTGCCTCATACGCTGATTCGTTTTAGCGACGGTGAAATGGCCTATCTGACAAAAAGGATAGACCGCGACCGAAACGGAACAAAATACTTAATGGAAGACCTGTGTCAGATTAGCGAGCGCATCACTCTCGACAAATACAAGTCATCTTACGAGAAGGTAGCAAAACTGATCAAACTCCATTCTTCTGCGCCTATGCTTGATTTGGTAAATTTCTGGGAAGTGGTTGTGTTTTCATGGATTACAGGAAATTCCGACATGCATCTGAAGAACTTCTCACTCATCAGCAGAGCTCCAAGCCATTATGTACTATCGGAAGCTTATGACTTGGTCAATGTCCATTTGATCTTTCCCGAAGATGACGAGGAATTGGCCATGACGTTGGATGGAAGGAAGAAACGCATCAACAAGCAGAACTTCGTGCGGGCAATGGTGTCTTCAGGGCTGGGGGACAAGGTCATAGAAAGAATCTTCAGCAAATTCACGGATGTCGCTCAAAAATGGCATGACTTTATCGATGCCAGTTTCCTACCAACAGAACTGAAAGAAAAATACAAGAATGAGATTCAGACGAATCTCGGTAAACTGCAACATATCTGAGAAACTCAATCCTCTTCCTTCTTCTCTTTCCTAAACGAATAGAACTTGTTCGTCAAATAACTGAACGTCACGCAAATGACGGAGATGATGATGTAGGAGACGGTGGGCCACCATTGGAACACCTCAACGAAGAGTTTCAGGCCGAAATAGTTGATGAGGATGTTGCCGACGGTCACCAAAAAATACCTGACGATCTGTGTCCTGCCTTTCAAAGTCGAGCCCGAGAAACTGATGTGGCGTGCCATCCAGAAGCCTGTGAGGAAGGTGATGGGGAACTTGAACACAAAGGCAGCGATGTGAGGCGTGAAAGCGATAAAACCGAGGTCGACGACTTGGGCGTGAAAGACGAAATGATAGAAAACATAGTATAGCACCCACTCCAAAACCAAGTTCAAGCCGCCGCAAGCCGCGTAACGGAACAACTCAAGGCTCATGAATTTTCGGAATGGCGGATAGAAAAAGTCTATGACCGTAGTCAATGTGCGTTCTATCCAGGATTCTATGTTTTTCAGGGCTGACATTGTGGCTGCAAAAATAGAAAATTAGAGCCAAATCACTTCAAAATCTTTGAGGAGTTCGGACGAGCGTTCCACTTCGTCGGTGAAGCCTAACACATAACCGCCGCCGCCGGAGCCTGAGATTTTCACGCCGAAGTTGAAGTCGAAATCTGTGGTGAACAGGTCCATCGAGTTGTCGGTAATCATTGGGCGAAGGAACTCCAATTGACCCTTAGTGAGTTGTTTCAATGAATTAAAAAACAGCTCTTTATCACCTTCAATCATTGCATCAATGCATGCCGTCACACAAGGCACATATTCGCTTTGGAAACAGCTTAAGAAAGCGGCATCCTCGCGTTGTTGCTTGAAATGGTCGACTAATGGCTTGGTGTTACTTTTTATCTTGGTGTCAATCAGGCATATGTGGATGTCTTTTTTGAGAAAATCGTCCGAAAGCAATTCGACTCCTTTTGGCGTGATTTTGAATGGCTTGCCCAGATAGCACTGCAAAGGATCAATGCCGCTGCTGCTACCGTGGAAATAACTCTCCATCTTGCCGAAAAGCGTCTTAAGTTGCAGCAGGTCATCTGTCTTTTGCTTGGCGTAACCGTCGTAAACCGCTGCAACCAAAGTCCCCGAACTGCCGAGACCATAGCCCGAAGGCACGTTTGACGACAAAAACAAGCCATAGTATAATTCATGATTAAGCCTCTGTAAATCAATAATATTCTTTAACTCATTGTCGGTGGAGAGATAGTCTGCGAAGCTTTGCAAGCTCATATTGGAGGCTTTCCCACCACTGGCATCCAAGTGCGAGGCAAAACGCCACTGCGCCGAGAACTTCGTCAACGGAATCATCAAGGCAGTAGCGTCGAAAATCATCGAATACTCGCCAAAAAGGATGACTTTGCTATAGTAACGGTCTCTCATCACAGCATTTTTTTCGGTCCATCGCCAACCCTATCGTCAATCCAACGGTTATCGACGCAATAAAATGACAAAACAACATCAACGAATTCCTCAACCGTTTTCGACTCACTTTCAGGATACAAGAGATGCACATTCGGTCCGGCATCCAAAGTAAAACACATCGGAATTTTGGTCTCTTCTCGAAATTTCCGAATCTCATTGATGAGTTTCAACGTATTGGGCTTCATCAAGATATAGGACGGATTGGAGCACATCATCAAAGCGTGAAGTTGTAAGGCTTCCGACTCGGTGATATTAATAAAGGTGTCCAAATCACCTGATTTCAAAGCAAAAAGCAGATCTTTGATGTTCTCGTTTGCTTTGGCATAACGCGCTGAGGCGTAGGGATTTCCTTCCATCAAAGCATGTCCCGCTCGACTGGAAACAGATTTGGTCTCGCCACTGACAATCAAGATACTATCGCGGTAAGTCTTGAAAACGGAATGGATGTCGTTTTCCAACGAAACTGCATATTCGTCGGAATTGCCTTCGTAATAAGATGTTGCGCCCCAAAGCGCCATCTTGGGAAATACCGAGCGCGAGGCACTGCCCGAAGCTAATCGAGAAAAGTACGATGCTTTTTGTAAATCCAAATCTATGGGCCGGCCCTTCGACAGGCTCAGAGACCTCTCAATCTCCATCAGGCACATCACAAAAGCGCTCATCGATGAAGCAGAAGAAGCGATACCTGAAGAATGTGGGAAAGTATTGCGGCTTTCCACCGTCAAACTCAATTGGTTGATGAACGGGAAAAACGCTTGATAGTCAAGCAGAAACTTTTCAATTTTCGCGCCAAAGGCAGGGTTCTCCTTGCCATCGAAGAAGAACCTGAAGCCAAAGGTTTCTGCTTTTTCGTATGTCACAAAGGTCTCGGAGCGGCATTCCGACAGTGTGAAGCTTATCGACGGATTCTGAGGGATTTGTTTGCCTTTCTTGCCCCAGTATTTCACCAAAGCGATATTCGATGGACTTGACCAGCCTACTTTGCCTTGAAAGCCATCCGGCACCGCGCTCTTGAAAGCCTCGCTCAACCATTTGTTTTCCATTTCCATTGCGTTTTAGGCTGCGAAGATAAGGATTTTTTGGAGTTTTATTGCAAATCGCTATTTTTGCACCATATATAATATAAATCACTCTCCATGAATCTCTTCCAACTTTTCAAAAATGTCAGTCCTTTTGTAAAGCCTTACAAATGGCTGGTATTCATTACTTTAATTCTCACATTGATAGGCTCCTTGATGGCACAGGTCAATGCCATTGTGCTCGACTGGACCGTCGACCAAGTGAACGGGCTCGTCACTGCGGGCGAGCAATGGGGGCAGGCAGCCGCGCATATCGTCATCATGATTTCGGTGGTGTTGCTAGGCAAAGAAATCATCTCGGCCCTCATCACCTTTGCGCAAAACTACTACGGCGAGCGCATGCGTATCTTCGTCAGCCGCGACTTGGCCCAAAGTGTCATCGAAAAGGTGCTGACCTTCCGCATGGCCTTTTTCAACACGGGCGACAATGCGACCGGCAAACTCCAAGCCCGTATCGACCAGGGTGTCAGCTCGTTATCACGCACGGTGCAGAATTTCTTCATCGACCTATTGCCGCTGTTCACGAGCGCCCTCTTGGCCTTGATACTGATGTTTGCCGCCAATGTGTATGTGGGCTTGGTGGCCTTGGGCATTGTGCCTATCTATTTCTGGATCACCTACCGCCAGGCCAAACGCTTGAAAGGCTGGCGCCGTGAGATGCGCACCCACCTCGAAACTAAGAGTCAAGGCATCAAAAACATCATCGATTCCATCAATGTCATCAAGAGCTTCAACCGCGAACAGATTGAAGGACAGAAACAACTTGACATTCAGAATCAAGTCACTGAAAACCAGATGAAAACAAGAAAGGTGGCGTTCTACTACAACGGCATCAAGAGCTTCGTGAAACAGGTGGGCACGGTGCTGGTCATCATCCTCACCGCCTACCTTGTATTAATAGGCTACCCAGGCATGACCATCGGTAAGATTATGTACCATGTCATGCTGTTCAGCAACGTCATCGCACCCATCACCCAGCTGCAACGCATCTTCGACGACGTGAACGACGCCTTGATTTACGCCGAGGGCTTCTTCGGCATCCTCGATGCAGAGGAGGAAGTGGAGCCTTCGGGAAGTTACCGTCCTGAAAAAATACACGGCAAGTTTGAAATCCAGCATGTCGACTTCACCTATCCCAATGGCAATCAGGCGCTTTTCGATATCAACATGACAATCGAGCCGAACAAGATCACCGCTTTTGTGGGACTCTCGGGAGCGGGTAAGAGCACCATTGTCAACCTGTTGGACAAGTTCTATGAGCCGCAGGTAGGCACCATTACCCTCGATGGCGTTGACTTGCGCGAATACGACACCAAGTTCCTGCGTGAAAACATCGGCCTCGTGCTGCAAAAGAACCATATTTTTGACGGAACGATTGAAGAAAACATCCTCTACGGCAAGCCCAACGCCACGCATGAAGAGGTCGTCGAAGCCGCCAAACAGTCGTATATCTACGACCAAATCATGGCTTTGCCCAAGCAGTTCGAGAACAAGGCCTCCGACCTCTCGGGAGGTCAGCAGCAGCGCATCGCCATCGCGCGTATGTTCCTCAAGAACCCACCCATCATCTTCCTCGACGAACCTACTGCCAGCCTCGATGCCATCTCAACCGAACAGATCAAGAACAGCCTCGACGCCATCAAGAAAGACCGCACCGTCATCATCATCTCACACAGCATCTCCCAAATCATCGATGCCGACCTCATCTACGCCCTTCAGAACGGCCATGTGGAAGAGTCGGGCGACCCAGACGAAATCTATAAGAAAGGCGGCATCTACAAGGAAATCATCGATGCCTCGGCACGCAGCCTGAACATTGAAAAGATTGCCCGGACGATTGAGGAAAAATGAGGCCATCCATAACAGCAAAACATCTGAAAAAATGAAAATAGAACTACCACAAAGCATTGAATTAAAGAAACATCCGGGGTTTTGGAAACAGATTGGAATGATTATCATCGGTACCACCATCTCTTTGGTGCTTACCATTGGAGCGAGTATGGCACTTGAACTCAGAGAACGAGCCAACGACCGCAAGCTGTCGGCACTTATGGTGATGGGCACCATAGAGGATTTTGCCAACGGCATCGATCAGATCGTTGAAAAACAACAGCGTTGTGACTCGCTTTGCGCCTGGCTCCTCAGTGTGCCTGTCGACGAACTGGAATTGTTGCCAAGGGAAACGCTGGAGGAATTGATGTTTGATGCTGTGAGCAACAGTTTTGTCTCGTTTGACAAAGCTGCTGAAAACATATTTTCCAACAATCTTGAAACATGGAAAAACTTGGGTAATTTCCAGTTTATCAATAGTGTCGGTGACTGTTTTACGCTCATGCACAGCATCGAAGAATACTGGAACAACATGGTGAAAGAGGATGAGAAAGTCCTCGATGACATCAGCGGAAACCCCGATCAATTTCCTGGGAAATTTACTTGTACAAAATGGTTGCGGAACCCCAATGTGCGACAATCGATGAGAATGAAGCACAATTGGATTTGTTGGTTGCATTATCAAGCAGAATTCATGCGCTATACCAATAAGCAGAATATGAGCGTGATAGGTATTTCCGAGAAAGAACTGAAGGAGTTTATGGAGGAGTATCATAAGGAAATCGTCATCGAAGAGCAAGCCCCTATCAGTGATAATTTCTATACTCCAATGCTCAAACCAGAAGACCTTTACACCTTAGATGTCTATAAAAAACAGCTTGATAGCCTAAAAGCGTGTCAAGAATAATAATTGTTTTGCAATTTTATCCTACATTTTTCAAAACCAATCCAAATATTTCCTATTTTAGCCGATTGTTTTTGAAGATATCCCAAATCTTGAAATTTTGGAATCTTTAAATCTTTGAATCAACAAATTACGAAATATGAGCACCAACTTTGACCCACGCGCCAACTACGAGCTGACCAAGCAACAAGCCGGCTACGTTGAGCGCAAGAAAGCCACCCAAGAAGACTATGACCGCATAGGCTTCATGTCGGGACTGGAAGTGCACCAGCAGATCAAGACCAAAGAGAAGCTGTTCTGCCACTGTCCCGCCGGACAATTCAACAAGTTTGAGGACTACGATGCCGAGCTGATCCGTCACATGCGCCCAACCCTTTCAGAGTTAGGCGAATACGACGGCACGGCCTTGATGGAGTTCAAGACGAAGAAGGAAATCGTCTACCGCATCAAGAACGGTACCGCCTGCACCTACGACATCGACGACACCCCGCCGTTCCCCATCAACCGCGAGGCTTTGCACAACGCCATCATCATCGCCCTGCGTTCCAACCTGAACATCGTGGGCGAGGTGCATATCACCCGTAAACAATACCTCGACGGCTCCATCCCGACGGGCTTCCAGCGTACCGCCATCGTGGGCGTGGAAGGCCTGCTCAAGCTGCCGAAGAAGGACATTCGCCTCATCCAGCTGAGCATCGAGGAAGACGCCTGCCGCGAGATTAGCGACATCGGCCACCGCCGTATCTATCAGACCGACCGCCTCGGTGTGCCGTTGATTGAGACCGTCACTTATCCCGACTGCAAGAACCCCGACGAGCTGCGTGAGACTTGCGAATATATCCGCTTCCTCGGCCGTTCCACAGGTCTGGTCCGCACGGGTATGGGCGCTGGTCGCCAAGACGTGAACGTGAGCTGCACAGGCGGCACCCGTATCGAGTTGAAGGGTGTTCAACATGCCAAGTGGATCCCTGAGTTGTCGCACAACGAGTGCTTCCGCCAGTGGTCGCTGGTGCAGCTGCAAGAGCGCCTCAACCGCGAGGTCGGCAAGGAAGGCTGGAAAGTGGAAGTGGCTGATGTGTCGTTCCCGACCGACTACCTGCCCATCCTCGACAACAAAACCAAAGGCGGTGCCTTGAAACTCGTCAAGTTGCCGAAGTTCCGTGGAGTGCTTTCGCATTTCACCCAACCTGGCAAGATGTTCGCCGACGAAATCGCCGACCGCTTGAAGGTCATCGCCTGCCTCGAGCGTCCCAACATGCTCCACGACGAGATGCTGGAACCCGTGCTGACCCATTCGCAATGGCATAAGCTGGCCAAGCGTGTCCATGCCACCGACGAAGATGCCCTCATCCTCGTGTGGGGCCCACAAAACGACATGCCCACCGCCATCGAGACCATCGAAGAGCGTTGCCTCATGGCCTTCGACGGCGTGCCGAAGGAGACCCGTAAGGCCGTCTGCAACGGCATCACCATCTTCGAGCGCGTGTTGCCTGGTGCCGACCGTATGTACCCCGACACCGACTCGGCTCCCATCCCGCTCGACCCGGCTTTCATCAAGGCCCTGCGTGCCGAGATGCCTACCGAGATCATTGACCGTTACTACAAACTCAAGGAGTGGAATGTGCCGGAGGACTGCTTCCGTTACATCTTCGCGAAGAACTGGTTCCCCGCCATGGCCGAAGTCGTCGAGAAACTCGGCGTGGATGGCCGCACCGTGGGCCGCTTCGTCGGCATGAGGCTCAAGCACCTCTTGGGCAAGAACCCCGCTTCGAAGTTCAACGGCGAGACCTTGTACAAGCTCTTCGCTTTCCTGAAGGAGCAAGGCTTGGACAGCCGTCTGGCTTGGAATATGGCTCCCGCCTTGGTGGACGACGCTTCAATGCCGATGCAACAGGTGCTCGACAAGATGGGCTTCAAGCGCTATGCTAAGGACGACCTGCTCACTAAGCTCGACAACCTCTGTGCCGGCTTCGCACCGAAGAAGAAATCCTGCACCGACCTCGACCGTCAGAACTGGATCATGGGTCAGATGAAGGAAGCAATGGGCAACATCGAAATGAAAGAATTGGCTAACAACATCAAATAAAGAAGAACATGGCTGAAGATTTTTTCCAAGGATATTGGGGTGCCTCGCTTGAGGTGCTCAAGAAATATAACTGCCGCGTGTGGAGTCAGGCCGAGTGCCAAACCACGGGCGGACTCTTCAAAGGCACGATTCTGCCCCGCGCCGCCTTCCAGGACGACCAGCACATCGTGATGAAGGTCAACACAGGCTACAACATCGGCGTCGACATCAGCACCATCACGGGCATGGTGGAGACCGACTACAAGAAAGCCAACTACCACATTCCGGAGAAGGAATTCCCTTATACTGAAGGACTTCCGCATGTGAAGCTGCTCGGCACGGGTGGTACCATCGCCTCGCGTCTGGACTACCGCACGGGTGCTGTGATTCCCGCTTTCTCGCCTGGTGAGTTGTATGGCGCCGTGCCGGAGCTGGCCGACATCTGCAACCTCGACACCGAGAAGGTGTTCGCCGTGTTCTCCGAGAACATGTCGCCCAAGGAGTATATCGCCTTGGCCAAGAAGATTGGCGAGGAGATCCAGAATGGCATCGACGGCATCGTGATTGGTCATGGCACCGACACACTGGCCCACACTGCCGCTGCATTGACCTTCATGTGCCAGAACCTGCCTGTTCCGATTGTCTTGGTCGGCTCGCAACGTTCTTCCGACCGTCCTTCATCGGATGCCGCCTTGAATCTCATGCATGCCATGACGGCTGCTGGTCACGGTGACGTGGCAGAGGTGATGGTCTGCATGTTCGGTCCCACCTCCGACGAGTATGGTTTCCTGCACCGTGGCACGCGTGTGCGTAAGATGCACTCGTCCTATCGTTCCACCTTCCGCACCATCGGTGACACTCCCGTTGCTACCGTGGACAGAAAACGTGGCGTAGTGCCGATTAAGGAGGTCTACAACCACCGCCGCGCCGACCGCGATGTGAAGATCATCCCGACCTTCGACGACCGCGTGGCCATCCTCTACTACTATCCTGGCATGAAGCCCGATGTGCTTGATGCATTGGTCGATAACGGCTACAAGGGCATCGTTTGGGACGGCACGGGCTTGGGTCACGTCAACCGTGGCATGTTCGACGCCATCCAGCGTGCCACCGACAAGGGCGTGCACCAGTACATGACCGTGCAGACCATCTGGGGCTATGCCCACATGTTCGTCTACGACACCGGCCGCGACCTGATGGATCGTGGCATCATCCCCGCGCAGAACATGCTCGCCGAGACCGCCTATATCAAGTTGGGCTGGGCCCTAGGCCAGACGCACGACCGCGAGGAGGTGAAGAACATCATGCTCACCCCCGTGAACAGCGAAATCACCCCGAGAGAACCTTACAACGGCTATCTCGTTTATCAGGGTGGTGTGCCTGAGGTGGAGGAGTTTGTAAGGAGAGTGCATAAGTAAGATAACCAAAACTACTTTTTATAATTCGCCTATTTTTGTAAATTATTACAATTTTAGGCGAATTATAATTTTATATTTCGCCCATTTCAATAATATTTGTACCTTTGCGGCGAAATATAATGCTGCATTATGGCGGAAATCATCGGAAGAAAAAAGGAGATAGAGGAACTCAACAGATTGTATCACAGCGACAAAGCGCAGTTTGTGGCCGTCTATGGACGTCGGCGTGTGGGAAAGACTTATCTCATCAATCAGGTGTTTAAGGACAAGATGACCTTCCATCATACTGGACTTTCCCCGTTTGACGATGGCGCGAAGATGACGATGCACGCACAGTTGCAGTCGTTCCATTATTCGTTGCTGCGAAGCGGTATGGATGAACAAACGCCTTGCCCCAAGTCTTGGCTCGAAGCGTTTTATCTGCTTGAAAAACTGCTCGTCAAACTTGATACGGGCAGGCGGCAGGTGGTGTTCATCGACGAACTGTCGTGGATGGACACGCCTCGCAGCGGCTTCCTGACAGCCTTGGAAAGTTTCTGGAACGGCTGGGCATCGAATCGCGACAATATGTTCCTCATCGTTTGTGGCTCCTCCACGACGTGGATGCTGGGCAACTTGGTCAACAACTATGGAGGTTTGTATGGCCGACTGACACGCGAAATCAAACTCTCGCCGTTCACCTTGAAAGAATGTGACGATTACCTCAAGTCGAATGGGATTGCCTTGAGTCAATATGATGTCACACAGGCCTATATGGCTTTCGGAGGCATCCCTTATTATTTGGGATATTTCGCGCCTGGTTGTAGCCTTGCCCAAAACATTGACAATATGCTTTTTGCGAAGGAAGCGACGCTTGCGAAGGAGTATGACCGCCTTTTCCGCTCGCTTTTTGTGCATTGGGAAGAGCATCAGAAAGTGGTGAGTTTGTTGGCCACAAGGCACTATGGATTCACACGAGATGAGATTTCGGTGCGTTGCGGAATCTCGAAAGGCGGAGGACTGTCGTCCATACTCAAAGCGTTGGCTGACAGCGATTTCATCGCGAAATACACTCCCGTCATCGATGGACGGAAAGAGGATTACTATAGGCTTTTCGACCCGTTCTGCCAGTTTTACTTGAGTTTTGTCGGCGACCACAAGCCGACCGACCCGCAGTTTTGGCAAAACAGCCAAAACCTTCCGCCGATAGTCGCTTGGCGCGGCTTTGCGTTCGAGCAGGTGTGTTTCAACCATATTGCCCAAATCAAGGCGGCATTGGGCGTTTCGGGGGTGGTCTCAAAAGAATCGACGATGTTGGTTCGTGGCTCAAAAGACACGCAAGGCGGACAAATCGACTTGCTCATTGACCGAGCAGATAATGTGCTGAATTTGTGTGAAATGAAGTTCTATAAAAAGGCATACGCACTCACGCAAGAAGACCGTTTCGACTTTGAGGACCGTATTGATTTGCTGGCAAGAATCACGAAATCGAGGAAGAACATCCATTTCACTTTGGTGACAACGATTGGGTTGATGTTCAACGAACATTCAGGTGTGGTGCAAAAAGTGGTGACTTTGGAGGAATTGTTCAGATAAATGCTGTACTTTTGCACTCGCAAAACATAATTGTATGCTCTTCAACTCCATCCAATTCGCCATCTTCCTGCCGATAGTCTTCCTGCTCTATTGGTTCGTCTTCGACCGCTTTATCAGCAAGTCGAAGTACCAGTTGCGGTTGCAGAATGCCTTTATTGTCGTGGCGAGTTATGTCTTCTATGGATGGTGGGATTGGAGATTTTTGCTGTTAATAGCTTTTACATCGTTCTGCTCCTGGGGTAGCGGTATGCTGATAGGGAAAGCTGAAACAAAGAAAAAGGCCAAGACATGGATGTGGCTGAATATTATCCTCAACCTAGGCATCCTTGCTACGTTTAAATACTACGATTTCTTTGTCACCGAGTTTGCCCAATTATTCCATATATCCACGGACGGTCTTTTGCTGAAGGTGATACTTCCTGTAGGGATTTCGTTCTACACTTTCCAAGCTCTTTCGTATTCCATCGACGTTTACTGGGGCAAGATTGAGCCAACCAAGGACATCATCGCCTTCTTTGCCTTCATCTCGTTCTTTCCGCAGCTGGTGGCCGGTCCCATCGAGCGCGCGACAAATCTTTTGCCGCAGTTCCTGAAGAAAAGGGAATTCGACTATGACACCGCCGTTGATGGAATGAGACAAATCTTGTGGGGCTTGTTCAAGAAGATAGTGGTGGCGGACAATTGCGCTGTGTATGTTGACCAAGTGTTTTCAACCTATACGGAACAAAGCGGGAGCACCTTGCTCTTGGCTGCCATCTTCTTCACTTTCCAAATATACGGCGATTTCTCGGGCTATTCAGACATTGCGATAGGCACGGCCAAATTGTTCGGCATCAAGTTGATGCGGAACTTCAACGTGCCGTACTTCAGCCGCGATATCGCTGAGTTTTGGCGTAGATGGCACATCTCGCTGACAACTTGGTTTAGGGATTATGTTTACATCCCTTTGGGCGGCAGTCGTGTATCAAAGGCAAAAGTTGCTAGGAATACTTTCGTCATCTTCCTTTTGAGCGGCTTTTGGCATGGTGCAAATTGGACATTCATTGCTTGGGGAGCATATCATGCCATACTTTTTTTGCCTCTAATTCTTACTGGCAAGAATAGAAAGTACACCAACCAAGTGGCAGAAGGTCGCATTCTGCCGACCTTGAAGGAAGCTGGACAAATGCTGATAACTTTTTTCTTGGCGGTGATAGGGTGGATCATATTTAGATCTGAAAGTATTGGGCAGGCTTGGGAGTTTGTGTACGGGATTTGTGATAGAAGTTTATTCACAGTACCTTATTTGATTAATAGGAAGTTTTACATCTGGCTATTTGTCTATCTTACCATAATGGTAGTCGCTGAATGGATGCAACGAAAAAGAAAACATGGGTTGGATTTATCCATTATTAGAAACGGTTTCCTTCGATATACAATCTATTATCTTATTATCGTATTTATTTGCAATAATCTGGGCTCGTATCAAACTTTTATTTATTTTCAATTTTGAAGTATTAAGAAAGAAATAAGAGAAGTGATGAAAAGGTTTATTGGAAAAACGGCTATAACAATTATTCCAGTATTAATTGGAATTTTCTTTTGCGAGCATTTTCTTCGAAAGATCCCTAATGACTATGCGTATAAAAACGAATGGCTGACAAATAATATCAGCTCAGTTCAGGTTTTAATCATGGGAAGTTCTCATTCCTATTTTGGAATTAATCCGACTTGTTTCTCTGAACATGCTTTTAATGCCTCCCATGTATCACAAACCTTAAAATATGATTATTATATCTTCAACAAATTTTACAACCAAATGGATTCATTAAGGATTTTGATATTGCCTGTTTCCTATGGGTCTTTGGTTGATTTCGGTCCAGAACGAGGAATAGAGGATTGGAGGGCAAAGTATTATTCCATTTATTATGGGTGTGAATACCATAAGTTTGAACCAAATTATAATTACGAGATATACAATAAGCATCATTTGAAAATGGCTCTGAATTCTATGTTAGGCAAAGAAAACCACAGAGCATGTGATAGTTTGGGAAGAGGATTTACAGGCAATTTGGAAGATCGTCCCAAAAACTGGGAGGAATCTGGAAGAATTGCGGCAAGAAGACACACAAGTTCAAAAATAAATCATGAGATTGTGGAGAAAAACAAGTTTCTAATTGAAGAAATAATAAACAAATGTCGAGAGAAAAATGTTTTTGTGGTCATAGTTACTACTCCAACATATCAATCATATTGGGAGAATTTGGACACCTATCAATTAAACTTAATGATTGAAATATGTAATTCATATGCTGAAAAACACACTAATGTTAAGTATTTGAATTTATTATCTGATGAAAGGTTCGGTCCTGATGATTTTTCAGATGCAGATCATTTGAATGAATTTGGAGCAGAGAAATTATCACGGGTTTTGAATGATTATTGTAACTCTCTTGTTTTTCAAAAGTGAAGGGAGTTCTTTTCCTTGATTAGTTTTCCACAAAAAACCTTCAACATTTCCTTTGTAAACCTCGAATAATTATCATACCTTTGCACCGTGAATTCACCATACGTATTTTTTAACAATCATTTATTCGAATAAATTATGCAACCCTCTCACATTGAGCACATTGGAATCGCCGTCACAAGTCTGGACGAGTCCATTCCATTCTTTGAAAAATTGCTTGGCACCAAGTGCTATGCCATTGAAGAAGTCGTCGACCAAAAAGTAAAGACCGCTTTCTTGCGCTGCGGCCAGACCAAAATCGAGCTTTTGGAACCCACTAGCCCCGAAAGCACCATCGCCGCTTTCATCGAGAAGAACAACGGCAAGGGCGGTATGCACCATATCGCTTTCGCCGTCGAGAACCTTGAAGGTCACCTTGAAGAGGCCAAGGAAGCCGGCATCCGTCTCATCGACCAGGCTCCCCGCAAGGGTGCCGAAGGCCTGAGCATCGCCTTCCTGCACCCGAAATCGACCTTTGGCGTGCTGACCGAACTTTGCGAGAACAAGAATAAGTGATTGGCTGTTAGCTTTTAGCCATTAGCTATTAGCTCGCTTTGACAGCGGCTAATGGCTAACAGCTAATAGCTAATTGCCCAAAAACCACGCTCTAAAAACAAGTAATAATCAATACAAATATAACCATGTTAATTGAACAAAAAATCCAGGAATTGTTGGAGAAACGCAACGAGGCCCGTCTCGGCGGTGGCCAGAAGCGCATCGACTCCCAACATGCCAAAGGTAAGATGACGGCACGCGAGCGTATCGCCATCCTGCTCGACGAAGGCAGCTTCGAAGAGACTGACATGTTCGTGACCCATCGCACCGTCGATTTCGGTCTCGACAAGCAACAGTTTCTCGGCGACGGCGTCGTCACCGGTCATGGCACCATTGACGGCCGCGTCGTTTACGTTTACGCTCAGGACTTCACCGTGTTTGGCGGTGCCTTGAGTGAGACCATGTCCCTCAAGATCTGCAAGGTGATGGACCAAGCCATGAAAGTAGGCGCTCCCGTCATCGGCATCTGCGACTCGGGCGGTGCCCGTATCCAGGAAGGCTCCCGTTCCCTCGCCGGTTACGCTGAGATCTTCCAGCGTAACATCAATGCTTCGGGTGTCATCCCGCAGATTTCAGCCATCTTCGGTCCCTGCGCCGGTGGTGCCGTGTATTCTCCCGCTCTGACCGACTTCATCATCATGACCAATGCGGGCAGCTACATGTTCCTCACTGGCCCGAAAGTGGTGAAGACTGTCATCGGCGAAGATGTTTCCACTGACGACCTCGGTGGTGCCCGTATCCACAGCCAGAAGTCGGGTGTGGCCCACTTCGCCGTGGAAAGTGAAGAGGAAGGCCTCGGCCTCATCCGTCGCTTGATGTCGTTCATCCCGCAGAACAATATGGAGAATGCTCCGCTCGTGGAATGCAACGACCCCATCGACCGCATGGAGGATGCCTTGAACCAAATCATCCCCGACAACCCGAACAAGCCTTACAACGTTGGTGACATCATCACCGCCATCGTCGACAACGGCGACTTCCTCGAGATCCATAAGAACTACGCCAAGAACATCATCGTCGGCTTCGCCCGCTTCGACGGCATGTCTGTTGGTATCGTGGCCAACAACCCCGCCTTCTTTGCCGGTGTGTTGGACTGCGACGCCTCCCGTAAGGGTGCCCGTTTCGTCCGCTTCTGCGACGCCTTCAACATCCCGATTGTGACTTTGGTCGACGTCCCCGGCTTCCTGCCTGGCACAGGTCAAGAGTACAACGGCATCATCGTCCACGGCGCCAAGCTGCTCTATGCTTACGGCGAATCAACCGTGCCGAAGGTGACCGTCACCCTGCGTAAGTCCTACGGTGGTTCTCACCTCGTGATGGGCTGCAAGCAGCTGCGCAACGATGTTAACTACGCTTGGCCGACCGCCGAGATCGCCGTGATGGGCGCCAGCGGTGCCGTTGAGGTGCTCGATGGCAAGAAGATTGCAGAAATCGAGAACCCCGAAGAGCGTGCCGAATTCGTTGCCAAAAAGGTGGATGAATACACCAAGAAGTTCGCCAACCCATACGAGGCTGCCAAGTTCGGTTACATCGACGATGTGATCGAGCCGCGCAACACCCGTTTCCGTGTCATCCGTGCCCTGCGCACCCTTGAGACGAAGCGCCTCGCCAACCC
>Ga0310690_10003044_pt1 | contig 25949 bp, 6 predicted proteins | sample AusTroGonzalo_MG_2_FD_207661 | JGI IMG/M metagenome (GOLD analysis project Ga0310690, IMG submission 207661) | Bovine rumen microbial communities from tropical cattle in Woodstock, Queensland, Australia - Gonzalo_04 (v2) (version 2) | ecosystem: Host-associated > Mammals > Digestive system >... | reverse complement strand
TCAACGACTCTATCGACATGTGTGGCGGCCAGATCTACGGCTCCATCTTCGGCGGCGGTCGTCTGGCCTTGACGGGTATCGACCTCTATGGTAACATCCTTCCCGACACCGCAAACGTGAAACACGGCAACACCTTCGTCAAGGTGAGTGGTGGCACGGTCGGCAACAACGACACCATCGAAGAATGGATTGCCAGCAGCATGGGCGACGTGTACGGCGCCGGCAAGGGCGACACTATCGGTATCTATGGCCACCCCAAGGCATCGGCCTTACTCATCTCCCTGGTCAAGAACGCTGAGGTGCTAATAACAGACACCGTCATTGATGGTAATCCTCGTAGTCCCCGCATCCTCGGTTCAGTGTTTGGTGGCGGTGAGATGGCCTGTGTGGGCCAATTCACATGGAACATCGGTGAGTATTCAGGTGTTACCAATATCGGAGACATAACACCAGTACCAGGCACGGGCAAGACCAAGGTTACCGTGAACGGCGGCGTTATCGGTGCCGACAAGGCGCAAATGCGCCTCGACATGGTTGATGGAACGGGCAAATACGACCTCAAGTACAACGACGACCGCGGCCACGTGTTCGGCGGCAGTGAAGGCTGGACTGACGATCCTGCCAAGTATGCAGTCATCAATCCTTCTTCCGGCACCCCTGGCATCCATAACAACAAGCGCCTCATCGACTTGATGGCGCTGGTGGGTGAAACCCAGGTGACCATTGGCGAGACCGCAAGAAAAACAACCTTGGTGAAAGGCTCGGTGTATGGTGGCTCCATGAACGGCCATGTGCTGCGCGACACCAAGGTGACCGTCAAGGGCGGACAGATAGGCGCGGGATATAACACGCAAACTGGCGTGGAACTGGCCAGGTATGATGAGAAGATGTTCTTAAACCCAGTACACTATTTTACACGTCATAGCGACACCTCGGATATTCGTCTGGATAGTGCCTTGTACGGATGCGTCCATTGGAAATACGACTCCATTGTCCAACGGCCTTACGACCCAGTGGCTATCAAAGATTCTCTATTGTACAACCAAGCCCATCCTGACGACCAAAGAGTTGTCCCAGTACCATCAAACGGCGAGACCTGGTTTGGCTCAGTGTATGGCGGCGGCTCAGGTTATTATCCTTATATCGTCAAAAACCACAACGAAACTGCCGACTCCTGCGTTTGGAATCCTGAAGCAGGTAAGGTTTATGGCAATTCCGAAGTAGTGATTACCGGCGGCCACATCCTCAGCAACGTTTATGGCGGTGCCCAAAACTCCGACGTGGGTTCATATAGCATTGCTGATGCAGCATACCATAATGCTCATCCTACAGTGCCAAAAGACGAAATGTATTGCACTTCAGGAGGTTGGGCAACTGTGACGATGAGCGGCGGTACCGTGGGTGTGCCCAGGACGATTGACTCGATAGCCAGATACCCATTGAATGGCGACCTTTACGGCGGTTGCCAGGGCGACTTCCGCGAAGAGCTGAAGCTCTTGGGCAATGTGGACAGCACCCAGGTCACCATCAGCGGCACGGCTGTCGTCTATGGCTCGGTGTTCGGCGGTTCCGAAAACGGCCAAGTCATCGACAGCACCAAGGTGATTGTCCAAGGTGGTGTCATTGGCACTACGGGTTTGTCGGGTGAAGACGGTTCGGTGTATGGCGGCGGACAAGGCAGTTCCTACTACACCAGTCTTGCCGATACCACTGGACTCACCTTGTATTTCTATGCAGGTCGTGTGGGCGGCAACACCCATGTCAAGATGACGAGCGGCACAGTGTTGGGCAACGTCTATGGAGGCGGCTCCATTGCCCAGACTGGCGTGGGTAAGGATGGCAGCTTTAGCTCTTTCGTGAATACCTCCGTCACCCCATACGTATACGATTCCACTTTCCATGGCAGGACATTGGTTGAAATCAATGGCGGAACCATTGGCGACACCCTTATCAGACATGGCTATGACCTGTTAATGTGCGATAACGAAATAGGCAATGTCTATGGCGGTGGCCGTGGTGAGCCTAAAGAGTTTATTGAGGACGACTTTGGCCGTTCGGCCAATGCCGTTGTCAAGATTAGCGGTAGTCCTTATGTCTTTGGCTCCGTCTTCGGTGGTGGCCAGATGGCTAACGTCGGCCATTGGAACAGTTATGCCAGTTGGTATACGGAAAAGACGGGTTCAACTCACGTGAGCATCCAAGGCACCCCTACCATTGGTACGGCGCTTGAGTTCGACTATGCCTATTCCAAAGGTCTGTATGGCGTGTTACCCAATTGGACCTATTACGATACCATCAAAGGCATGAGAATGATCGAGCACACCTGTTCGGGTAACGTGGTGGGTGCCGGTCAGGGTGATGTCACGCTTTTGAAGGGTGGCGTCGTCACGGGTCTTGAGCATGGACACTGCCGAACCACCGAGGTCAATATCAACATGACCAATCCGACTAATGGTGTCGGTGGCGGTCGTATCATGAGTTCGGTCTATGGCGGTGCCGAGCAAGGCGCAGTATGGGGTAGTACCAAGGTGACCGTCGAAGGTGGTGTCATTGGAACGACGGGGATTGTGGCTGATAGCTTGAAAACCACGACCAATCAGGTGGTAAAAACCATACCTTACAGCTTCGGCAGCGTTTTCGGCGGCAGTTATGGTTCGGACAGTTGGAAGCGCTTTACAGGAGACCCGAATTTCCATCCAGAAAGACCGACGCACTTAGACTCCATCAATAACCTTGCCGGTCGCGTTTACGGCAACACCGTGGTGAATATCAAGGGTGGCTATATCCGTGGTAACGTGTACGGAGGCGGCGATATGGCAAGCGTGGGCATTTGGGATTCGGTAACGGACGACAATGACAAGCTTATCGACATCACACCCAAGGCTGATCCACATAGACCTGAGTTCAAGGGTAACGCTGTGGTCACCGTTACGGGTGGCGAAATCGGTCCGCTCGATGACACGGGTCTGAACGCTTACGTGTTTGGTGGCGGCAAGGGCTTCTCCAATGATCCCGACACGCTGCGAAAGACCTTTGCCAACGTCGACAGTACCTTTGTCACCGTCAGTGGCGGTAAGATTTGGGGCTCCGTCTTTGGCGGCGGCAACGATGCCCACACCTTAGGAAGCGCAAAGATTGAAGTCCATGCAGGTGCCGACATTGGTAAAGATGGCCTCTCCACATGGGATGGCAACATCTTTGGCGGTGGACGTAACTTCCTGAACTCCAACCATAGCAACGGACGTGTGGCAGGCAATATTGATATCACTATGGACGGCGGTACCATTCAAGGCACCATCTTCGGTGGAGGGCGTTTGGCCGTCACGGGCGTGGATATGAATGCCAAACCGTACCTTACAAATGCGACGGATTATGTGTACGATTCCGTTAACCACGGTTTGGTTACCATCAACGTGAGTGGTACCAACACCAGCATTGGCAACAGCGACGGCCTTGCCTTGTTGTGTGGCAGCGACGAGAGCGTGGGCGACATCTTCGGCTCGGGCAAGGGCGACACCAAAGCTTACGATGACATCATGGCGGGCCGTGTGGCCAACACCAAGATTAACATCAAGGGCAGCCCGCGCATCTACGGCTCCGTCTTTGGTGGCGGCGAAATGGCCAGCATCGGCTATTGGCACGAAGTGGGTGGCAAGCAAGTGTTTTATGGCAATAGCGGTGCTGCCGAGGTGACCATAGGCGAGAATGCCACCGACGGTATTGTGATTGGCACCGACTTGGAGTTCCGTCATGATTACGCAACCGGCACATACAATGTCGGCACAACAGGCTACGAGGTGCCCAGTTATTGGACCGTGTTTGACAATGACCACAAGCTCATCCACACCTGCACGGGTAACGTGTATGGCGGCAGCCAGGGCGACGTGGATACCTTGGACTGCCATTGGGTGTCGATGGGACGTTCCAGAACGTCCAAGGTCACTATCAACGGCGGCACTATCAAGAGCCGTGTGTTCGGTGGTGCCGAGCAGGGCTCTCTTGGAGGCAACACCTATGTGACTGTCAACGGCGGCACCATTGGCTCATGGGCCAATACTGATGATGACGACAATGAAGTTCCCGCTACACTCGAAAACAATTACCTTTTCGGCGGCGTGTACGGTGGCGGCTACGGCAGCCACAACCCGATATTCAATGGTACCACGATGCAGAATGGCACAGCCATTGTGAATGACTCCACTTCTGCTGCACATTTGAATCCTGCTTCAGGCGAAAAACTCTGGACCGCCAACTATCTGGCCGGTCGTACTTATGGCGACACGCGAGTTGACATCCTTGGCGGTACGATACAAGGCGACGTGTATGGAGGCGCCAGCTACGCTTATGTGGGAGGTTATGGAAACTCTCCCTCGGGCAATGTACAAGTGAACATAGGCCTTAAAGACCAACCAGGTCATGCCCCTGTGGGTTCTGCCACCTTCCTTGGCAACGTCTATGGCTCCAACAATCATAGCGGCACGCCTTACGGCAATGTCAGGGTGGATGTTTATCATACGGCTCATACACTTAAGAACACGGTTCCACCAACACCAGTTGGAGGTTGGACTGCTGATTCTCTGTTAGCGAATGCCAATGGACTCTATCAATATCACTATCCACAAGAATACGCCATTAAGGAAGTGTTTGCTGGTGGCAACTTGGCCAGCTACACTCCCAATCAAGCACCAGGCAGAACCATACCCAGAAACGCTACGGTGCATGTTCACTATTGCGAAAACACCATTGAAGACCTTTATGGTGGCTCAAACGCTGCTGATATCGGTACTAGCCTGACATCTGCCAACGATAGTGTCGTTGTGGACGGCGGTCGCTTCTACCGCACCTTCGGCGGTGGTAAAGGTACAGAGACCTATGCTGATGTTCATGGCACGGCCTCAACAAGAATTAACGCTGGTGTGATTCAGGAAGTGTATGGCGGTGGCAATCACAATGGCATCATCGACGAAATTGACTTGGAAATTACTCACGCAAACGCTGACGTGTGCGATGATTTCATCTACGATGTATTTGGAGGAAACAATGAAGCCGAAGCGTTCGGTGATATTGTATCTGTTATCAATTGCGGCGACGGCTATCAGTATGAATTCTATGGCGGTAACAACGTTGCCACCATTTATGGCAATGTCACCACCCATGTGTTTGGTGGCGAAACCGTCTATCTATTTGGCGGCTCGAAGGGTTCAAGCACTACGGCAGCCCATATCAGGCAATTCCCGTCGTATGATTCGATTACTGCGGATACTTTATATCATCATAATCATCCAGAGGTACCAAGAAAATATTCTGATGCGTTATTGGAGTACATGGGGTATCCAAATAATTTCAACACTTCGCTTGTAGGCAAGGGCGGCAACGTCACCTTGAACCTGTTTGGTGGAAGAATTACTGAGGCTGCTTTCGGCGGCAGCGATGTCAACGGCACCATCGATGGCAAGATTACAGTAAATGTGTTTGACGCAGAAACCAATTGCGGCCTTGACTTGAAAAATCTGTATGGCGGTGGTCGCACCACTAGCTATGACCCCATCTATGGTTCTTCAGGTACGGAACGGATAACGCCCGAGGTGAACGTTATCCATGGCATAGTGAAGGGTAACGTCTTTGGTGGCGGCATGGGTGCTACGGCTACCACTACAGCTAGCCCTTTGGTCAATATAGGCTACGATGTCAACGTCTTTGGCGACCCAACGGTTCAAAACTCCTTTATGGACATCCTTTATGACACCATACATAAATATTGCGACACTATCAAACCCGCTCCTGCCACAAGTTATTCTTGGCCTGAGCCAGCGGTTTCGCATTATGCTGATACTGTCAAGCATGAGGTGTATGGTGGTGGCGAGTTGGCTGGCGTTACAGGGAATACCCGAGTTAATATGTTCAGAGGTGCCGTCGGAACCCATGGCACGAGTGGTACAGACGGCAATATCTTTGGCGGTGGTCAGGGTACAGAAGGTAGCCTAACCGCAGGACGTGTGGGTGGCAATACGGTGGTTGAAATGAGAGATGGCACCGTTATGGGCAACATCTATGGCGGCGGTCGTCTCGCCCTCACCGGCGTTGACGCTAACGGAGCTATGCAAGCTGATATCGTGGATAACCCCGCAACACCTGATGTGAACGAAGCTAAAACTTTCGGCAGCACCAAGGTCATGATAAAGGGTGGTACGGTGGGCAATGTGGATGAAATCGAGGAGTTTACCGATTTCAGTATGGGCAATATCTATGGGTCTGGCAAGGGTTTACTTGAGGATAAGAATGGTACACATTCGGTTGAGGCGATTTTGCTATCGGGCTTGACCAAGAACACTACCATTGAAATCTCCGACACCTTAGATAAACACACCCATGTCTATGGCATCGTGTTGGGTGGCGGTGAGCTGGCCAGTGTGGGTCATTACAACTTGACGAAGGACACTGAAACTGGTAAGATCACCAATATCGCAGTTGAGGATGGCACGGGTAAGGCCACCGTAAGGATTAGTGGTGGTGTCATAGGTGGTGACAGGTCGCAAATGAGATACGACCTCGCTGATCCATCTGATTCAACTAACTATTGGCTCAAATACAACGACGACCTTGGCTACGTATATGGTGGCGGCGAAGGCTGGTCGGACGACCCCAATGCCTACCCAATGGTTCAAGAAAGCAACAGTCCAATCACCAATACCAGCCTCCTTGACCTAATTGCGACAGTCCAAAGTACTGAAGTGACTATAACAAGCGATACTATTAAAAGTGGCACTAATAGTGGCGTAGTTCGCAAGCCTTGGGTGAAAGCCTCCGTGTTTGGCGGCTCCGAAAGCGGCCACGTAAGGGGCAATACCAAGGTGACTATCGCTGATGGACAAATTGGCGCAGGATACTATGTGAAAAACGGACAAGTATTCGATTCACTTTTCGCTGAAAACCAGTTCATCAACCCGCTTACGACCCCTGTCACCAACGCGAACAGCTTGAACGGAACCTATCATTGGGATTATGGAGTAATTGAGGGTAACTCAACCGTATACAATCCTTTTGATCCTGCGTTGATTCGTAATGGTTATAATCATTATAATACTAATACCTATGATTACGTTCCTTCTGATGGCAAATCTTGGTTTGGCAACGTGTTTGGAGGCGGATCGGGCTGGTTCCCATATGTCAAGGAAGTCAGTACCGCTTCAGATACTATTATTCAATTTAAATCGTTCTGGAATCCGCTTTCGGGCAAGGTATGGGGCAACACTGAGGTAAATATCACGGGCGGTCATATCCTCAACAATGTGTATGGTGCCAATGAGTCCACTGACGTGGGTGGCAAAGCCACCATCAAGATAAGTGGTGGCACTGTGGGCGTACCCCGCTCGCCTGCCAAAGTTAAGGAGCGACCTCTTATCAGTTATGTCTTTGGTGGCGGTGCAGGCGACCCGAGGCATGATTTCGATACCATTACCAACGTGGCTTCCACCGATGTGCAAATCAATGGTGGCACAATCTATGGCTCCGTGTATGGCGGTGCAGAAGACGGCCATGTTTTGGGTAACACTCTTGTGACCATTAGTGAGACGGATGCAACCGACAAACCTACCATTATTGGTAGCACGGGTCGCTCAGATGCCGACGGCCATGTTTTCGGTGGCGGACGAAACTTTATTTACTCCAATTTAGCCGCTGGCAGTGTAGTTGGTAACGTTACTATAAACATGACTGCTGGCTATTTGATGGGCAATTTATATGGTGGCGGCCGCTTGGGCATGACGGGTATGTACCCGAATGGAGATACTATTCCTGGTTTTGCCCATGGCTACACTACACTTAATATAAGTGGCGGTACCATTGGCTCAGCGGTTGATACTCTAACCATCGGCAATGTGTTTGGAGGAGGAAAAGGAAAGGTTGACTCTGATGAGGGATGGTGGGTTAATGGTGTTTTTTATTCATACACTCAGTTACCAAATCACTTTTCTTTAGGTAGAGTAAAGGAAACCAGTATTACCATTTCGAATTCTGCCCGTATTCATGGTAATGTTTACGGTGGCGGTGAAATCGCAAAGGTTATGAGGAATACGAATGTGACAGTGGAGGGTGGAACGATAGGTTCGGCATTGACGGAAGGCAATCCTGCTAAAACCCGTTATAATGGCAGTGTTTTTGGCGGTAGTAAGGGCTACACAAGTGGTTGGGCTCAATATACTCCAGATCCAGGAGAGGTTTTTGGAAATACCACAGTGAGAATCGAAGGTGGTCAAGTGTTGGAAAACGTTTATGGAGGAGGAGAAATGGCATCTGTCGTTGGCAACGCTCATGTCAACATCAGCGGTGGACAAGTGGGTGAGGAGCAAGAAGGACAAGCCGAAGTCAGCGGTGGCAATGTGTATGGCGGTGGTTTCGGTCGTGCGGGCGATGATTATGTAGATCACGCTAATGTGGACAGTGCCAAGGTGAACATAAGCGGCGGCTATGTCATTGGCGCGGTGTTTGGTGGCGGCGACAATGGCCATGTGCTGAAGAGTACGGTGGTCAACATGACGAACGGCATCGTGGGAAAGAAGAACACCCTGGAAGAACTCGTCACAGATGAATTCGAACAGGCCGCCACTCACATCTATACGGGTTCTCTTATAGGTGGTGGTCGCGGTATCGATACTGACGAAAACGGTAATTATTCTGATATTACGGGTATAGTATACGGCAACACCAATGTCACGGTCAGTGGAGGCTTGGTGCGCCACGGCGTGTATGGCGGTGGCGGTTTGTCGCATGTGGGTACTATCGACAGCATCCATGACGGTCTGCCGTGCTTCAAGCCTGGCACTGGTATCACCAAAGTCTCTGTTAGTGGAGGCCTCATCGGTCCATCCAAGGCTGACCTCGTTGGACCTTTTGGTAATGGCATCAGTGCTGCCGACTCCATCAAGTATGTCGATACTGTCTTCAAGTATCTGGGTGGCAACGCAGGTTGGGTGTTTGGCGCAGGCTGCGGTTTGGCAGGTGACACTTACAAGGGTTTGACCTTTAACGACAGCACGTTTGTTACCATCAGCGGCTCTGCCCAAGTGGTGGGTGCAGTGTACGGTGGCGGCGAGAACGGTCACGTGGCACGCAACACCCGTGTCGATGTCAATGGAGGCACCATCGGTGCTGTGCCGCTGCATGGCGACAGCACGGGTATGGCTAACGGAGCCTCGTTGGAGTATCGCATTGATGGTGGCCCATACGACGGTGTCACCGTTCATCTTGCCAAAAAGGATGGAGAGCTGAACGAAAACGAGTACGGCATAGGTAAACATGTCTTCCGTGGCAGCGTCTTCGGCGGAGGTAAGGGTACGGACTACACTGATGCTGGAACCTACAGCATGTATGCTGGCCGTGTGTATGGCAATACCCATGTCAACGTCAGCGGCAATGACACCAAGATTTACAACCGTGTCTATGGTGGCGGTGCCATGTCATCGGTGGGTAAGTTCACCTATTATAATACACTCTCAGCTATTCCTGATCCTGGTGTCCCGTTGACGGATAGCATCCAGAGAATATCTTACGTGCAAGGCACGGGCGACACCCATGTCACCATCAGTGGCGGCACCATTGGTATGGGATCGACTGCCACCGACGGTAATAACCATGGCTTCGTCATCGGCGGCGGACGCGGTCTCGCTGGGTATCCGGGTGACCTGACCGCAGAATTCACCAATGTAGACCCAGCCGACCAAGTGGTTCGAATGGCCTACGTGAACAACACCAACGTCGCCATCAACGGCGGCACGGTGAAAGGCAACGTGTATGGCGGCTCAGTGAGCGGCCACGTGTATGGCGATGCCCACGTCATCGTCGATGGCGGTACAATCGGCTACACCTATCAAGAAGGTGGACAAACCAAGGTTCACGGCACCTGGCACAGCAACGTGTTTGGCGGAGGTGGCGGACAGAAGCCTTACAAGAAACTTGGCAAAGATCCGCACCTGAGCATCACCGCGGGCCGTGTGTATGGCAACACGAAGGTGGAAGTCAAGAGCGGCACGGTTTACCACAACGTGTATGGCGGCGGCCCCATCGCCTCGGTGGGAACCTATGACCTCCGTATACTCCGACCTGCCGTCGCTCCTAACACCGGAAAGACCGAAGTCATCATCACGGGTGGCACCATCGGACTCGATGGCGAGGACAATGGCCACGTGTTCGGCTCGGGACATGGTTATCCCGCTCCTGCTTTAAACTTCTTGGACAGCTTGTCGTATGCCGTGGAGACCCATGTCACCATCGGCACTGAAAGCACGCCAAATGTTACCAATACACCCACAGTGTGGGGCTCGGTCTATGGCTCGGGCGAAAACGGCCACACCTATTTGCAAGCCAACGTCAACATCCATAGCGGCACCGTCAACCATAGCGTGTATGGTGCCGGCGAAGGCGATGATTCTTATACTGGCGATGACAACAAACCCCACTACAACCCCATCGCCGGTTGCGTGCAGGGCAACACCGAAGTGAAGATGACGGGTGGCCTTGTCAAGGGCAATGTGTATGGCGGCGGTCGTCTGGCTTCCGTGGGTGTCTTATTGCAAGAGACCCAGCTTCAAAATGCACAATACAACTATCCTGATACGGTCGTCTGGATTGCTCAGATGTCTGGTGTCGATCCCACGGCCTTTGGCAATACCAGGGTTGAAATCACTGGCGGCACCATTGGTTACGGTGATTTGAACTCGCTTACTTCAGGACGCAAAGGCTTCGTCTTTGGCGGCAGCAAGGGTATGCTTCTCAACCCCGAGACCTATCAGAGATGGACAGATTTGGCCAATGTGAGTACGTCTCATGTGATTGTGGGCGGCGGAGACAATAACGCCAACGTCAAGTCGTCGGTCTACGGCGGCAGCGAGGTGGGTCGTGTGTTGGATAGCACTTGGGTTGAGATTCTCTCCAAGGCTGAGATTGGTGAGGCAAGTGAAACGATGGCCTTCCACCGTGGCAACGTGTTCGGCGGCGGCTCAGGTAACGACTCCATCAATACTTCAGGGTCAACAACTGGAACGGTGGGGCATGGCTATGTCTTCATGCGGGAGGCTGGTCGTGTGAACGGCAACGCCCGCGTGGATATGAAGGGTGGCCATGTCTACAACAGCGTCTATGGCGGCTGCGAAGTGACCTCGGTGGGTATCTATGATGTCGCCGACCAGAACTATCACAATACACATCCTGATGTGCCTAAAGACGCACTCTATTGGAAGAGCGGCGGCAGGACTACCGTCAACATCAGCGGCGGTAATGTCGGTTGGAAGCGCGATGCTGATTTAATCAAAAACAAACCACGCTACGGTTATGTATATGGCGCGGGCAAGGGTGACCCCGGAACCTATTTCAACACTTGGACGAACGTGAAGGATGCCTACGTAACGGTTACCACTCCAACTACCGGAACGATTGTCAACGACACCATCTTCGGCTGCGTCTTTGGCGGCGGTGAGGAAGGCCATGTGCTGGGCAACACGCACGTCAAGATACAAGGCGACACGCTAACAACTTGGATTGGTACCTACGGCACCACGGGTGCCGACGGCAACGTGTTCGGCTCAGGTCGAGGCAAGAGCCCCGTGGCACTTACCGCTGGCGGCGTGGGCGGCAATACCCGCGTCGACATCGAAGGCGGTCGTATGCTCGGCTCCATATTCGGCGGCGGCAACAACTCCTCCGTGGGTATTTGGTTTACCTTCGACTCGATTCCCGACCCTGAAAACCCCAACCAAAATATCGAGCATCCTTCTTACGGCGTGATACAGGAAGGTGACCACGGCTATGTCACCGTCAACATCAGCGGCGGCACCATCGGCCATGAGGACACGGATGGCCGCACGGGTGGCAACGTGTATGGCGGCAGTAGAGGTACGCCTGGCAAACCCGGAAGCGTCAACCAGCGTATGGCCAAGGTGAAGGAAACCCATGTGAACATCACTCAGGCCTCGGGTGTGACCACGGCTATGCCAGCTAAGCAGACCCATATCATGGGCTCGGTGTTCGGCTCTGGCGAAGACGGCCACGTGCTGAAAGACACCTACGTCACCGTCTCCAACGGACAAATCGGCGGCAAGAAGTGGGTTCCGGTTGATAATGAGCATGAACCTGAGGTTTGTGACGACATCTATCACGGCAACGTGTATGGTAGCGGTCGTGGCTTGGATACCTATGTGGTAACGGATAATAATGGAGATACCGTATGGATTGATCCGTCTAATCATGAATTAGGGCCAAAGCGTGCTCTTAGTGTCACCGCCGGTTTGGTGAGTGGTAACACCAATATTGAAATCACGGGCGGTCGCATCACCCGCAGCGTGTATGGCGGCGGCAACTTGTCGTCGGTGGGCGATCCTGACGAAACGCCCGACCCAAGTACTGGCGAGTATCATACCGGCTTGGCCACCGTTAATATCCTCGGCGGCTATGTGGGTATTTTAAGGGAGCTTAGTGAAAATAGAGGAAACGTGTTCGGTTCCGGTCATGGCGGTATTGGTGGAGAATACACAGAACTGGCTTATGTCAAAAACACCCATGTCACCATCGACAGCGTGGCGCAAATCTATGGCTCTGTGTTTGGTGGCGGCGAGGACGGTCACGTGCGTAAGAACACCTTGGTCGACGTGAAGGGCGGCACCATCGGTGAGTCCAACCCAGACGCACTGCACGGCAACGTGTATGGTGGCGGTCGTGATATTGTCAACATGTCTGGCACCATCAGTCCCACGGCAGGTGAGGTGTTTGGACACACCACCGTCAACATCATGCGCTCGGACAAGAAAGACGCCAGCAACAACTACTACACGCCTACGATTTGGGACAACGTCTATGGTGGCGGCAGCCGCAGCGTGGTGTCAGAATACAAGGTGGTGAATATCTCCGACGGTACCATCAAGGGCAATGTATTCGGCGGCAGCCGCGACATTCCTGTTGGAGACCGTACTAACTTGGCTCCACGCTGGGTTAATATGTGGGGTGGCACCATCGAAGGCAACTTGTACGGCTGCAGCCATAACTCAGTGGATGGCGACCCGGATCATGACCAAGACTTTGCCTCGTTTATCAACCTGAGCGGCGGTACCATCAAGGGCAGCGTCTTCGGCGCCGGTTATGGAAGTACGGTCAAGGGCTCGGTAGGCATCCTGATAGGTAAGAACGCCATCGACAATGACGAAAATACAGAGATTGGAAGCGCGAACACCCATAAACTTGATCCAGTCCCCATGGGCAAGCTTGATATCCAAGGCAGCGTGTATGCCGGCGGTGATCAGGTGTCAGGTTCCACTTGGGGCCAGTATGCCGTTACAGGCTACAGCAATATCTATATTGACGGTGAGGGGTACAATACCCAGACCTCCACGGGCGACAACTGCATGAACATCGGCAGCGGTGCCACTGGTGGCGGTATCTTCGGCAGCAGCACGAATTGCGAGGCCGGTAAGGAGAGTCATAATATCTTGGTCAGGAAGTTCGGTACGCGTATCAATGCCACCAAGAGTGGTGAAATGGAACGTGCCTCCCGCTCGCTGACCACCATCCAACGCGCAGGCATCGTGATGCTGGATGAGGTGAATGTTGCCCTGACGGGTATTAAGGATATCAGTCACCCGTCAAATGATACGCTTTACGGCGTGATGAAAGTGGATGACGGATTCTATGTGGCCAACGCCTCCGGTATCGTGCTGGGTGCCACTAATAGAGCAGCTTTGATGGACTCCATCAAGGAAGTGAAGAGCCTGCATGCGAAGTCTTCCACGGCATCCATCTATCAGAACATGAATGTAAACAGCAGCTCCAACTGGGAGTGGATTGGTATCAAGGGCAATACACCCGCCACGGCGAAGTTGTACTATACTGAAACTGCGCAAAGCACTCCTCTGACTTATGCCCAGGAGAATGTCATCCTCTTCAACGACACTTCGAAGATGGTGGTTCGCTACAACCACGGAGGCACCACGACATTTGGCGAGCTGCAAGGCTTCTTCAGGATGCAAAGTCCGCTGACGCCGTATGGTACCAAGACGTTTGCCGAGGCACGTCGTAAGCTGACGTTTGAGAATGGTGGTATTGGTGAGGGCGGTACTCCTGATAATATTAACGACGGTGGATTCCTGAGTTACAATACGGAACACAACTTCTATAACCTAGCAGGAAATGACGGTGGTGCGGAATTTACGAATACAAAGCAGTATCCGTATACCAACGTGGATCATATACATAGGGATGAGGTCTATTATTACCGCGAATGGTTAATACGTCAGGTAATAGGCCATAAGTGGTATGTGGATGGAAGATCTAGAGGTATCGGAGTTGATGATAAGTCTGATGGACGAGGCCTCTATCCTGACATTCCTAAGAAATCCATTACAAGAGATTATAATGGTAACTTTGGTGTTTATGCTGGAACATTCAGTGGTGGTAGCGAGGTTACCTTCAAAAAAGACGAAGACGCCATTTATGTGGTCGGCGCGGTGAACGACAGTTTGGAATGGGGTACACTGAATGAAGGTGTGTATGATTATAAACTGAACAAGGATCCTAAGTATGAATTGAAGCTGTACCGCTATCCTGGTGTGACGGGTGGTTCGAGTACCGATCAACACGTGCTTAGTTCATCTACCGCCACAGATCCCGGCGCCAACTATGGTGCTTTGATTGAGACTTTCCAATATGATGGCAAACCCGCTTTGACACTGAACAACGTTATCGTGGACGGTTTGTATGGGTATGCAAGCTTCGACGCTCAAGGTAATGCCATACCGAGTACATTTAATGTTTCCAATGACACGATGCCGCTTATCGTTGCCCATAAGCAATCGAAACTTATTCTTTGTGACAGTACTACCTTGAAGAACGGTTACAACCATACCAATGACTCTATGTGGTATATCGATTCCGACTACACGCCGTATGACGCATCTGGTGTGATGGGTCGTTATTATCACGGCGGTGCCATCTTTGTGGATAAGACGGCAACAGTGACGGTGAAAGACACGGTGCTCATCACGGGCAACAAGCAATACCTGAAGATTGGTGATGATGAACGCGATATCGAGTGTAATGTATATCTGCCTACCTTCGATACCAAACTCCAGTTTACCAGATTGAATAAGGGTACCCGTGTCGGTATCACCAGCCCGAGGCGGAACAATGGGCCGACTTATAGGGAGAATACGCTGTCGCCTATTGCTATTGCTACAGATAATTCAGTTGTAGATGCATGGAAGAACTGCAACTTCCTCGATGACCAGAATTGGTTCTTTGCCAATGGATATGTCTATGGCTCGTCTTGGTCGAGCTCTGGCCCGGCTTCGCCGAGAACCACTTACTTGGATCGTAATGGAGATGGTGATGTAACCAATACCTTGTATTTCGGCTGGACTTGGGCGAATGTGGTGAGGACACAACCTGATGGTTATGAGGTTTCTGGGACTACTGATGATATTATTAGCATCAACACTAAGGAAGGCTTGGCTTGGCTCATTAGCCAGTCTGCCAGTATGAATGGCCAAACGGCCACTAACTTTGAGGGTAAGACCATCAAACAGGCCGCTGACCTCAGTATGGGACAATACATATGGGTACCGATTGGCGATTTGAGTGTTGACACATTGGCTCCAAATTGCTTGCCGTTTGCCGGTACTTACGACGGTCAGGGCCATACCATCGACAGTATATTTATTGGAAAAATCGGTTTCGGTGACGGTCGTTACGAACGAAGCAATTATGGTTTGTTCGGACGCGTCAGGGGCGGCACGGTGAAACGTACATTTGTGATTGGCGGTGAGATTAACCCTGCTGTCAAGCCCAGCACCAGCAAAGACAATCTTGACGAGAGTTATCTGCCAGAGGAAGAACCGCTGTTCGACGACGACACCATCATGGAGATGCGTGACAACATGGCTGTTACGGAACCCTACAACATCGGTGGTCTGGTGGGTTACCTTGATGGCGGAACAGTATGCAACAGCGAGGCGGCAGATACAATTGTCTGTTTTGAAAGAAGCACTGATCCTGAGATAATTGCAGGCGGCCTAGTAGGCCAGTTGAAGTCTGGTGAGATTCACTCCTCTATGGCTATGCCAGTTGTAGTCGTTAAAAAGGATTCTAAGGGACTAGCAGGTGGTTTGGTGGGAAACGCCACAGGAGGCAGCATTCAAAACTCGTTTGCTAATTCATGTATAGGTGTTAGCGATGGTAACGAATATATGATATTTGGTGGATTGTTGGGTAAAAATGACGGTGGAAGCATGAGCAATTGTTATATGGATCTGCACTTGTCAGACAATGGTTATCCTCCTCAAGCTGCTCGATACGGAAGCATTGTGGGTATCAACAATTCAGATGCAAGCACTATCGGAAACTGTTATGTAATTGATAGTACGGTCAATTTCAATTATACTTCATCTGGTTCTTTGAATAGTGTTGCAGAGAGTTGCAAACATTATTCCGACACCATCAACTCAAATAGCTTCGGTTATATGTATTCCGATAACAAGGTGGATGGCGATACGGCCATGTTCCTGGTGCTGAACCGTTGGGTGGACTCCCATAACGTTTCGGATTACAAGTACACTCGCTGGGCACGTCCCGCCCTGCCTGAGATTAATGGCGACCTGCCTGTGCTGATGATTAACAACTTGGATGGTACCACTGATTACCAAGGTGAGTTGCGTAGCGTGGCTACGATTTCGGGTAAGCCATACGTCTTACAATATGGCGGTCCTGTGCGCGATGATAATCAGCTTAACGGAGCTACTGGTCGTATGAAGGCCAATGATGCCCTTTTTGTCTATGGTGACATTACAGAGGCATCGGGTGTGACACCACCCGTTTCGAAGACTAAGATCAGTATTCACGAGGATGTGGCCATCCTTCATGCCGGTGATTTGGCGGATTACGACAGCACTTACGTTGGCATCTCCTTCGATAACTCATACAAGCTTGCTAACTCCACACCTGGCTTGAACAATGGTTTGGGTGAGATTGGAGGAGGTGGACTCCCGACAGGGCGCGACTGGCACATGTTCTCGTCGCCGCTAAGCGATGCTCCGTTGGGATTCGATTATCTTACACATAATACTGATACCTATACCAGCGGAGATTATAGTAGTACAGACCATTATAACAATCCTTGGGTTTCCACCAGCACTGAGTTTAATTGGCTTTCTTCACCTGGCAGTAATGAATGCTATTCTGGAACTGGCCATTACCGTTATTGGATGGATAAAGATAAGGACGGCTACTTCCCGTACTATCGTGGTACCTTGTTCAGTGATCCGGATGATTCTGACAAGCCCTGGGCATCGCAAATTAACAATATTTTTGTGGTGGACGGAACAAATGGCAGACCATCCGACGAATGCTTACCACCGGATGGATTGGGAAACTACATTAACCGCTATCCATACGGTATGGACTTCTTTACTTGGACCGAGCCTGACTACCATTGGATCAACTTCAAGCGTAATGGCCCGAACCACTGGCATAGCGACACGCCGCATGTGCACTTGGACTATAAGCCTTTAGGCGTTGAGACTACTGCATATCCTGATAATAAGAACGAGGAGAACCTTATCCCGGGTCGAGGCTATATGGCATCAATTATGAGCGAAACGCTTCTGCAAAGCCATGGCAAGCTGAATAAGGATGAAGTTAGCATCAAGCTGACCAATTATGGCTATATGCTGCAAGGTTGGAACCTGGTGGGTAATCCATACCACGGCTACCTCGATTTCGATAAATTGACCAATTATGGTGGCAATAAAAAAGTCTTTGACTCGATAGTAGAAGGTGGTAGTAAAGTGCCTTTCTATGTGGTGTATGATGCCGACAGCACAATACATGATTGTAGATTTGGTGCGGGCTTCCTCTATTATCCTAAAGGCGGATCAAGAGGTGGTGCCTATGCCGGTCCTGTCCTGCATCCTCACCAAGGCTTCTACTTGAAGGCGAAGACGGATGACACACTGCATTTTACAGAAAGCATGTTGGTCACTCGTGCCGAAAGTGCAGGAAGCCACTTCCGCGACGAGCGTCCTGCCTATCCTTTGGTCAACCTCTTCCTGAGCAGCGACCATGGCTGCAACGACGTGACGGTCATCGAGTTCAACCGTCCCGAAACGGGCGGTGCTCCCAAGCTGAAAGAGTTGCGCGTGGGTAATGGCTTGTTCTATGCTCACTTTGCCGATGATTACTATGCCGCGTTGTTCGCACCTGAGGGTATCGACCGCGTGCCGCTGTGGTTCGAGGCCAAGGAGGACGACATCTATACCATCACTTGGGACAAGGCCAACGGCGACTTCCACAGCATGTGGCTCATCGACAACATCGCGGGTGTGCAGTACGACATGCTACGCAACGACACCTATTCCTTCGAAGGTCACGTCAGAGACTATCCTTCGCGCTTCCTCATCGTCTTCGACATCACCGGACTGGAAGACAGCTTCGACATCGACAAGCCTTTCGCCTTCCACGATGGCGACGAGTGGGTGGTCACTGGAGACGGTACCTTGCAGTTCGTCGACGTGCTCGGCCATATCCTGAAGCAGGAGAGCGTACACGGACAGACCCGCATGGCGCTGCCGCAGGTGGCCAACGGCGTGTATATGTTCCGCTTGATGAATGACAAGGGCGTCAAGATGCAGAAAGTCATTATGTCAAATTATGGAGGAGGGGTGCAATGAGAAAGCGACTTGGCATATCAATCATCATCTTCACGATGCTGCTCGCGATGGCCGCCCCGCTCCGTGCCCAGATTTTTATCATGGACGATGAATTTGAAGGCAAGCTGCGTCAAAACATCCCTGAGGAGAACCTGTGGGTGCCTATAACCGCCCTCGATTCCGACCAGTCCTTTACCCCCCTCGGTGAGGGATGGCTGTTGCTTACCGCCCTTGGCGGCGCCTACCTCTTGAAGAAACGAAAGAAGAAAAACAACTAAATCAACAATATGGAAATAAAAAGAGTCTTCGACTTGCTTCAGAACTACGTGGAGCAGCATCCCGAGCAAAAGACCGCACTGGCGGGTAAGAAGAACGGGAAGTGGGTGCACTACAGCATCCAGGACTATATCGAGCATGCCAATACCTTGAGCTACGCCCTCATCGAACTGGGTATCGAGAAAGGCGACAAGGTGGCGATGATCCTCACCAACCGCCCTGAGTGGAACATGCTCGACATGGCCATCAGCCAGGTGGGTGCCATCAACGTGCCGGTGTATCCCACCATCAGCGAGGAGGACTACCGCTACATCCTGCACGACTGCGATGCCAAGATGGTCATCATCGACGGCCTCTCGGTGATGAACAAGGTGGCCAATATCCTGCCCGATGCACCCAACGTCAAATTGGTCTACACCATGGTGGACCGCGAAAAGTATCCCTACTTCGACCAACTGCTGCAACTCGGCAAGGAGCATCCCCATGCCGAGGAACTGGAAGCCCGCAAGGCCTCAGTGGACGAGATGGAATGCGCCACCATCATCTATACCTCGGGTACCACGGGTACGCCCAAGGGCGTGATGCTGTCGCATCATAACCTGATGAACCAGTTCCCCAACTTCCACTATACCATCAGCGACACTTCCAACAAGGCCTTTAGCTTCCTGCCGGTGTGCCATGCCTACGAGCGTGCCCTGAACTACTGCTACCAGTATCGTGGAATGTCCATTTACTATGCAGAGAGCCTCGGCACCATCGCCAGCGACATGCGCGAGATTCATCCCACGATGATGTGCGCCGTGCCGCGTGTGTTGGAACGCTTCTATGATGCCATCTACCAGTCGGGCAAGAAGCAGAAGGGTATTGCCAAGGTCATCTTCTTCTGGGCATTGCACCTCGGCGAACGTTATAAAATTGAGAGCGGCAACCGCAACTGGTTTTACGACAAGAAGCTGGCCATTGCCGACAAGCTGGTGTATAACAAGATTAGAGCCAACATCGGCGCCGAGAACTTTGACATCATCGTGTCGGGTGCCGCCGCCATCTCGCAGAAGATTGCCGGTTTCTTCTCGGCCATCAAGATGCCGGTCTTCGAAGGTTACGGCCTCACCGAGACTTCGCCTGTGATTGCCGTCAGCAACCGCAGCGAGCATGGTCGCGAGGTGGGCTATGTGGGTCAGCCCCTGCCGGGCACGGAGGTGAAGATTGCTGACAATGGCGAGATCCTCTGCCGTGGTCACAACGTGATGATGGGCTACTACAAACAACCCGAGCTGACCAAGGAGGTCATCGACGAGGAGGGTTGGTTCCATACCGGAGATATGGGTGAGTTCAACCAATACAACCAGCTGCGTATCACGGGTCGCATCAAGAGTCTCTTCAAGACCTCGGGTGGCAAGTACATCAACCCGGATGTGATAGAGGCCAAGTTCAGTGCCTCCAAACTGATAGAGCAAATCTTGGTGGTGGGCGAAAATCAGAAGTTTGCCGGTGCCCTCATCATCCCGAGCTTTGGCGACCTGAAGGCCTGGTGTGCTGAGGAGAAGATTCCTTACACCACCAACGAGGAAATGATAAAGAACCCCGAGGTGCTGAAGCTGTATGCCAAAGAGGTGAACGAACTCAACAAGGGTCTTGGCGAGACGGAGAAAATCAAGAAGCATGTGCTGCTGGCCGACGAGTGGAGCATCGCCAACGGTATGCTGACGCCCACGCTGAAAGCCAAGCGCAAGGTGATTATCGCCAAGTACAAGGACGTTATCGACAAGATGTTCGCATAAGAAACACAAGACTGCGCCGTATATCGTCATTGCGAGGAGGAACGACGAAGCAATCTAGTCAACAAGTATTCATCAAAGTGATGGTCTAGATTGCTTCGTACCTCGCAATGACGCAAAGCGACAACACTGCGCTACAACACTTGATAGCGCCAAAACCCTCATTGCGGGCTTGACCCGCAATCCCTTACGCTGAAGGGTGTATCCATCCCGTGTGGGAGATCGCGGGTCTGAGCCCGCGATGAGGACAAGGGGAGCGGTATTCCCTTTCCCGCGATGAAGTCGTTAGGCTCGGTTTATCATTCAAGATACGTGTACCCGTATAGTCCCGACCGGTAGTTGGAAAGGAATTCCTTTCCTTCTTCCACGGTAATCTTTCCTTCCTTGACGCACTTGGTGACCCAGGTCTCCACTGTGCGGACAAGCTTCTTGGGACTGTACTGCACATATTCCAGCACATCGGCCACGGTTTCGCCGTCGATGACTTGGTCGATGTAATAACCTTTCTCATCCACCGAGATATGCACGGCGTTGGTGTCGCCAAACAGGTTGTGCAAGTCGCCTAAGATTTCCTGATAGGCACCCACAAGGAACACACCTATATAATAATGCTCCTTATCGGTGAAGCTGTGCAACGGGATGGTGTGGGGTGTGCCTTTGCCCACGAAGTTGGTGATTTTGCCGTCGCTGTCGCAGGTGATGTCCTGCAGGGTGGCCAGGTGGGTCGGGCTCTCGTCCAGACGTTGGATGGGGATGATGGGGAAGAGTTGGTCGATACTCCAAAGGTCGGGTAGCGACTGGAACAGGCTGAAGTTGCAGAAATATTTATCGGCCAACAGCTTGGGCAGTGAGGTGAAGTCCTCGGGGACGCGCTTCAGTCCGTTGGCGATATGGTTCACCTCGCGGGCGATGGTCCAGAACAGGCGCTCAATCTTGGCCCTCGACTTGAGGTCGAGCAGACCGAGGCTGAAGAGGTTGAGGGCTTCTTCGCGAATCTCCTGGGCATCGTGCCAGATTTCCAAGGAGGAGCTCTTGTTCAGCTCGTCCCACGACTCATACAGCTCTTTGATGAGTTCGTGGTCGTTCTCTTCAGGCTCCTCGTCATCGTCCCATTTGGGCAGGGAGGTCGTTTCCAACACCTCGAAAATCAGCACCGAGTGGTGAGCGGTGAGGGCACGACCTGACTCACAGATGACGTTGGGGTGGGGAAGGTCGTTCTTATCGCAAGCATCCACGAGGGTATAAATGGCGTTGTTGGCGTATTCCTGAATGCTATAGTTGACCGAGCTGGGGCTGCTGGAGCTGGTGCCGTCGTAGTCGACACCCAGACCGCCGCCCATGTCGACGTATTCGATGTTGTAGCCCAGCTTGCAGAGTTGCACGTAGAACTGTGCCGCCTCTTTCAGGGCCACGTTGATTTTCTTGATTTTGCTCACTTGGCTGCCGATATGGTAATGCACCAGTTTCAGGCAGTCTTTCATGTCGTGTTCCTCAAGGAAGTCGAGGGCTTCCAACAGCTCCGATGAGTTGAGGCCGAACTTGCTGCCGTCGCCGCCCGACTCTTCCCATTTGCCGGCACCCGAGCTAGCCAGCTTGATGCGCACACCCAAGTTGGGCGTGACCTTCAGGCGACGGGCTATCTTGGCGGTGACTTTCAGCTCGTTGAGCTTCTCGATGACGATGATGATTTTACGTCCCATCTTCTGGGCCAAGAGGGCGAGTTCGATAAACTCCTCGTCCTTGTAGCCATTGCAGATGATGAGTGAGTCGGAGTCGGTATTGAGGGCGATGATGGCGTGCAGCTCAGGCTTCGAGCCGGCTTCCAGGCCGATGTTCACCTTCTTGCCGTGGCTGACAATCTCTTCCACCACGGGGCGCATCTGGTTTACCTTGATGGGCAGCACCACGGTGTTTTGTCCTTTGTATTCATATTCCTTGGCGGCCTCCTTGAAACAGGAGTCGATTTTGGTGATGCGGTCGTCAAGGATGTCGGGGAAACGCAGCAGCATAGGGGCTGACACGTCTCGGAGCGACAGCTCGTCGACCAGTTCAGGCAAGTCCACGGAGGCACAGCCTTCTTTCGGGGTCACGGTCATGTGGCCTTTCTCGTTGATGGAAAAGTAGTTGCCACCCCAGCCTTTCACGTTGAAAAGGTCCTCGGAGTCTTCAATGCGCCATTTTCTCATTGCTTGTTCATTTGATTCGGGCTGCAAAAGTATAGAAAAATATTGGTTAAAACGAGTTATTTGGAAATAATGACTAATTTTGCGCTCATGAAACTGATTATTGACGCTGGCTCCACTAAGATGGAGTGGATGGTACTGGATGGTAAGAGGGTTACTGCCCGTTTTACGACAAAGGGTTTCAACCCCAATTATTCCGACAGACAGGTTCTTGTAGAGACGTGCCGCGTCGCGTCTCTGTCAAATCCAATCCAATCCATTTATTACTATGGCACAGGTTGTGGCAACGAGCAGAACTGCCTGATGATCAAGGAAGTGCTACAACAGCGTTTTCCAAAAGCCGAAGTCAACGTAACCCATGACCTGATGGCGGCCTGCCATGCTTTGATGGGTCACGACAAAGGCATTGCCTGCATATTGGGAACGGGCTCGAATGCCTGCGTCTATGATGGTGAACAAATCACGGAGCGGGCCGTCTCGTTAGGCTATCTCGTTGGCGACGAGGGCAGTGGCATGCATATCGGCAGGGAAGTGGTGAGGGCTTATTTCTATGGCTTTATGCCCGAAGACCTGCGACAGCGGTTTGAGGCGGCATATCATCTGGAGTTGAAAGACTTCATCCATCAGCTCTACCATGTGGAACAGCCCTCCAAGTATCTGGCTTCTTTCGCTAAATTTGCCGGCGAGCATCAAAATGAGCCCTTTATGCACGACTTGGTGAAAGGTTGTTTCAACGCCTTTGTTAACACTACTGTCCTCCGTTTCGAAGGAGGCAAAGGGATGAAGGTAAACTTCATAGGCTCAGTGGCCTACCACTTCCAGGACGTCTTAAAAGAGAGTCTTTGTGAGGCGGGCATGACCTTGGGTGCGGTCATGGAAACCCCAGCAGAAGGGCTGATGGCCTACCATCAATAGATGGTGGTGCGTATCGGTTATTTCACTACTTTTGCACCCTCAAACCCATCAATATGAAAAAAACACTATTACTTTTTTGTCTTGTGTGCCTTGGTTTTTCCCTTAGGGCACAGTGGACGCTGCAAACCTACGGCGAGTACGACTATACCCGTACCGAGGGCAGCAGCGCATCATTGGCCTTGAAAGCCAACTATCAGATAGCCAGTTTCGTCAACGTTGGCTTTGGCTATCAAGGTACCACGTTGAACCGTCATGCCACTTGTCTGCAAGGGGTGTTCAATCTGTTGCAGACCAAGAGCGGTACGCTGTATATGGAGAACCGCTATCTCCATCGGCTGTATCCGAACTACAACCTGCAGGAGTTCAACGCTTTGTTGGAATTTGGATGGCGCAACCGCCATTTCAACTTTGAATTTGGCTTGACGAACCGTTTCACGGCTCCCATACCCTTGCGTGCCAACGGAGGCATGGATGCCAACTTCGAGCCTATGAATCCCACATTTTGCATCGAAGGACATCTGTTCGACCAAGAACATCCCTGGAACGTGGGCGCACGTGTGTCCAACTATCGCGACTTCGTCATCGAGCGTTTCACCCTGTTTTTCTATAGCATCGATGGCTATTATGACTTCGGCAACGGTCTGAGAATCACTGCTGAGACCGGATTGCATCCTTGCGGTGTATTGAACCTCTCGGCACAGTATAACGGCTGGTACGGTCATGTGGGACTGATTTGGAAACTTTAACAACTGAATGAAATGAAAAAGCTACACCTTATAGTATTCGCCGCAGCCGCGATTTTTGCCACAGGCTGTAACCGTTTGGACATCGCCGGTATGGTGGTCAACCGCAGCGACACCGAGGAACGCGTGGCCGACTGGCTCGACTATGACGCACAAAACGAGCCGCGTGTCATCGAGGGTGCTCCCGATGACTATCGCATTTATTCCTGTTCAGACTCCCACTATTCCGAGCGCGACAGCATCGTGCCGCAGGGTGAGAAAGACCGCCTTTACAAATACATCACCGCCGAGCGTAACGACCCGAAGGCTATCTTCGCCATCCACGCCGGTGATATGGTGAACGAGAGCGGCGAGGCCGGCTTCAGGATGACGCAAGAGGCCTTGAATTACAACCCTGAGACCCAGGCTGAAAACGACCCGTGCTTCATGGTGATTGGCAATCATGATGTATACTACGACTGTGCCAAGTACTTCAAGCAGTATTTCCACACCTCGACCTACACTGTGACGGTGAAGACCGTTGGCGGATATCAGGACTTGTTCATCTTCTTGGATTCGGGCAACGGTACGCACGGAAAGCGTCAGCTGGACTGGCTTGAAGAACAACTTTCGCGTCGCACGGACTACCGCCATTGTTTCGTGATTAGCCACAACTGGCTGTTCCGCACCTCATACAACTACACGACCACACCGGCTGCCAACTTGCCCCAAGACGAGCAGTATGCCTTCATGGATCTGATGAGTCGCAGCAATGTTGAGTTGGTCCTTATGGGTCACTTCCACATGCGCGAGCAACGTCAATTCGGCGGCGTACAGTACTTGATGACCGACAACCTCAATGAGGGGAGGATTACGCCTTCCTATCTGATTGTTGATGTGGGAGACAAGGTGAGATATGGATATGAAGAGCTTGAGATGGATTAAGAGCTATAAAAACAAAAAGCCCGTCGGGAGGATTCCTGACGGGCTTTTTTAGTTTTACTTGGCGGGATAACTCAATCCCATGTTATAGAGGATGAACGAGTAGATATCCGCTTGCTCCTCAAGGACTTTTGAAATCGGCTTGCCGCCACCGTGTCCGGCTTTGGTGTCGATGCGGATAATCTTGGGCTCGCTACCTGTCTGAGCGGCTTGCAAGGCAGCTGCATACTTGAAGCTGTGGGCAGGCACCACGCGGTCGTCGTGGTCGGCAGTGGTGACCATGATGGCGGGATAGTGTACGTTCTCACCGCTTTGGATGGTGTGCAGGGGCGAATAGGCATACAGGGCTTTGAACATGGCCTCGTCGTCCTCGCTGGTGCCGTAGTCGCTGGCCCAGTTCCAGCCGATGGTGAAGAGGTGATAGCGCAGCATGTCCATCACGCCGACTTGCGG
>Ga0310690_10003043_pt1 | contig 25959 bp, 27 predicted proteins | sample AusTroGonzalo_MG_2_FD_207661 | JGI IMG/M metagenome (GOLD analysis project Ga0310690, IMG submission 207661) | Bovine rumen microbial communities from tropical cattle in Woodstock, Queensland, Australia - Gonzalo_04 (v2) (version 2) | ecosystem: Host-associated > Mammals > Digestive system >... | reverse complement strand
TCAGGCTACTTTGAAGGAGATTTCTGCTGAGTAGTTTTCTTAGAATGATGGAAGTAGTCGTTCCACACCATCCACATCAGGAAAATCACCACGTAAAACATTATTTTGAATATGCCGTCGTGGGCAAGGGCGAAGTCATGCGGATATGGCCTTAAAAACAAGCATATTCCGACAACTCGAACCACGTTGGTGAACTCGATAATCACCAGTCCTAATGGGATATACCATGCTTTGTGTTTCCATGGTCCTGGGAAGAGGAGCATGAGGAAGAGCCAGTGCATCCATTGTTTTAGGCTGGTGCATTCCGGTGCCACGGTGACGTACGAGAAAGTGCCTTCGTTGTTCAAAAAGCCTATCGTCCTGTCTTGGGTGAAGAAATCCATGCTGAAAACATGTTCCAAAGTCCAGGTGCTCTGGCCGAAAAGCAGTGCCGACGCCCAGTCAAAAAGCCTCCAAACGACCCTTTTCAACGGCCAATAGTCGAGGGCGTAGTTCCATAGGTTATAAAGCAGATGGAAGCTGAAAATAAGCACGAAAAACAACCCCACGTCGAAGTAGGTCTGATAGCGCTTGTCGGCGTAAAGCTCCTTTAACTTTTGTCTGTTTATAGTCATTAATTCTTCAATCTCATACCAACGGTCAGTTGCAGAGAGCTTGATTTTGATGGTGCGTTTTCGTATTTGTAGGCCACTTGCTGGCTTGCTTCATCAAGATAAGGTGTCTTTGTCTTCAAAACATTGGTGAAGCCCAGGTTATAATGCAATCCGATGTAGAAAACCTCTCCGATATAACCCGAGATACCAAACAAAACACCGCAGCCAAACGCATTATACTCTTCGTTTTTATATGAAATCGAGCTTTTCTGTATGCCACGTTCGATATCTTTCGACAATTTAAAGCAGTAATTAGGCACGATACCTAAATCAACCGACATATGGTCGTCAAACAGATGAAGTTTAGCGGTGGCGCCAATATTGAGATTTGCAGCCTTCACTGTCGCTTTGTATTTTAAATTCGTCGTGTCGGTGATGTTTGCCTGATCGACATTGCCAGAGATATAATAACCTGTGCGGTTGAACATCAAATCAAATTGAACTCCGAAATAATCGTTTAATCTGAATTCAAAAAAACCACCGATATTAGGTCCGAAGCTGGCGGATACCGAGGCGTCGTTAATCTTAAGGTAGGTGTAATCAACAACATTCAACGATTCGTCTTTGATCGGGATTGGGTTGTCGTCATCATAATAGAATTCTTGGCCAATACCCATGTTGTGAACATTGCCGCCAATGTAAAAACCTACAGCGAAATGATCCATCTGAGCCTGTATTCTTAGTCCGAAAACGGCTAGAAGACAAATTAATAGTGCTAGTTTCTTGTTCATAATTCAAAAAATTTTTCTACAAAAGTAGTAAAAATTAATAAAAGTAGTATCTTTGTGAAAAATTTTTTTACGATTTTTTATGAATTTGAGAGTAACAATAGTACAGTGTGATATCGTGGCAAGGGACCCGGAAGCCAACCGCCGCCATCTCGATGAGATGTTGAAAAACGTTGAAAACACTGATGTTATAGTGTTTCCTGAGACGTTTACCACGGGCTTTCCTGCCGACCCCGACCTCTTCGCGGAAGCTGTGGGCGGTGCCACAATGCTGTGGATGCAAAAAATTGCCGAGGAGAAAAACTGTGCTGTGTGCGGTACCATAATTCTGAACAATGACGGCTTTTACAACAGCTTCATCTGGATGCAACCTGACGGGAAATATTACCTATATAATAAAAGGCATCTCTTCACCATGGGCGGCGAACTGGGCTTGAACCGAGGCGAAGAACGCATCACGATAGAGTGGAAAGGCTGGAGGATAAGGCCGTTTGTGTGCTACGATATGCGTTTCCCGGTTTGGGACAGAAACAGCTTCAAAGACGGGAAATTCGAATACGACGTGGCAATATTTACAGCTGAATGGCCGAAAAAGAAATCGGAGGTGTGGAATACATTGCTGAGAGCGCGCGCCATTGAAAATCAAGCGTTTGTGGTTGGAGTGAACCGCGTCGGCATCGACGACAGCAACATCGAATACCGTGGCGAGAGCATGGTGCTGAACGTGAAAGGACGCGTGGTGGAGAAAGCCCCCGAAGGCGAAGGCGTCTTCACCGCCGAACTCGACGAATTCGAACTAGAGGCATTCAGAAAATACTTTGTAGTTGCAAAAGACTGGGATTAACATAAAAAAACGTCATTTCGACTGAAGTGGAATGAAATGAAACGAAATGGAGAAATCTCATAAATATTATCGTATCAAATAATTTGAGATTTCTCGACTACGCTCGAAATGACGACTAAAATAAAAGACTATGGATATCATAATTGCTGGAGACGGTGAAGTTGGCATGCACTTGGCGGAAGCCTTGGAGCGCAGCGACCATAACATCACCATCGTCGATCCACACGAGGAGCTTCTCAAGATGATGGAGTCACATTCCGACCTGATGACGATTGCCGGAGACTCCACCTCTATCAGGGTTTTACAGAAAGCCAACGTGAAGAAGGCCGACATGGTCATCGCGGTGCTTCACGACGAGCATATCAACCTGCTCACGGGTATCTTGGCAAAGAAACTCGGCGCCAAACGTGTCATTGTGCGCGTCAACACCATGGAAAACCTCAGCCCTGAGTCGTGGCGAATATACCAGGACCTCGGCATCGACGGCATCATCTCGCCGGAAGATATTGCTGCTCAAGAGATTATCACACTGCTGAAACAGTCGGCGGCAACAGAAGCATACGACTTCGCGGGCGGAAAACTCGAGATGTATATGATGAAGCTCGAAGACAATGCCACAGTGCTCAACAAGAGCCTCGGAGAGATCGCCGAACGCTTCAAACACCTTGATTTTAAGCTGGTTGCGGTGCATCGCAGGCAGAACACCTTCATCCCTCACGACGACGACATGCTCAAAGCCGGCGATATGGTTTATGTCATTACAAAACCAAGCGCCGTGCGAGAGCTGATGCAGATGAGTGGCAAACAGAAATACAATATCCATAACGTGATGATTATCGGCGGCGGACGTGTGGGTCGTATCACAGCAAAACGTCTCGAAAACGACATGGACATGAAGATTATCGAGATGGATAAGGACCGTTGTTACGAGCTTACAAATTCGCTGTCTAACACATTGGTAGTCAACGCTGATGCCCGCGACGTGGATATGCTCGAGGAAGAAGGCATCAAGAGTGTAGATGCATTCATCGCTGTGACCGAAAACACCGAGACCAACATCCTGACATGTCTGCAAGCCAAGGCTTATGGAGTGAAAAAGACCATAGCACTTGTCGATAACATCGATTACATTGACATCTCGCAAAGTATTGGTATTGATACGATTATCAATAAAAAGCTCATTGCGGCAAGCTACATCGTGCGTTACACTTTGGGCGACAACGTCTCGACGCTGAAATGCCTGAGTGGCATCGACGCCGACATTATGGAGTTTATGGTTCCCGACGGATGCCTCGCCACCATGCGGCCTATCAACAGGTTACATGTGCCCGAAGGCGCCATCATTGGAGGTATCATAAGAGGTGAAATAAGCTATATCGCGAGCGGCGACTTCCAAATCGAGGCTGAAGACCGTGTGGTCGTTTTAGCGCTTCCGAATGCAATCAAAGAGGTAGAGAAGTTATTTAGATAATGAAACGCGTACCGGTTTTTGTAAAAATAACAGTCAAGTTATATCTGCTGCTGATTGCGCTTTATACCGCTTTCAGGGTGGCATTGCTTCTTTTGAACCTCGACAGAGTGGGCGAGACAACGTTCTGGGAGGTCTTTCAAGCCTTTGTCATGGGCGTCCGCTTCGACATCGTCACCATCGGCTTTGTGATTGCAATCCCGACGATAATCCTGACTATTTTTTCATTCTTTGGCAAAAAAAGCAGGCTCTTTGAGCAGATTTACACCATTGTCCTAACTGTCTGTTTTACAATAACTTTCGGTATCTGTGCAGCTGATATTCCTTACTTTGACCAGTTTTTCGACAGGTTCAACATCACCGCTTTCGAATGGATGGCTACCGGCGACAGCGCCTTCGTCTTCAAAATGGTCTTCGAGGAGCCAACCTATATCCTCATGATGCTGCCTGTTTTGGGCGCCGGATTTGTCTTCTGGTATTTTGCAAATAAGATTTTAAAAAATTCAACTGGTTGGGAATCAGTGAATTATGTGCATTATGGAATTGCGACGGTGCTGCTTTGGGGACTCGTTTTTATCGGCATGCGCGGCCGACTGAACGAGAAATCGCCTATCATGGTTGGAACGGCATATTTCTGCAACAACGCTATGCTCAACCAGCTCGGCTTGAACCCGAATTTCACATTGGCGAGAAGCTGGCTGGATAGCAAAGATCCTGACAATCAGAAGGTTGTATTTATGTCGGATTATGATGCCATAACTAATGTGCAAAAGAATCTTGGGATTGAGAATCCGGATCCAGAGTTTCCGATTGCTCGAACCCCGTCATTTCGAGCGAAACGAAGTGGAGTCGAGAAATCCTCAGTAATCGAAAATCAATCAAACGATTACAACGTTATCGTGGTGATAATGGAGGGCATGAGCTACAACAAAACCACTCATGGTGGTAACACCCGAAATCTCACGCCATTTTTGGATTCGTTGATGTGTAACTCATTGAGTTTCAATAATTGTTACACTACTGGCACGCATACTTACTGTGGAATTTACAGCACTTCGGTGTCGTATCCTGTGGTGTTCCGCAACCATGCCTTGAAGCGGATTCCGGTTTTGCAGTACGACGGATTGGCAGCCACTTTGCAGAAAAACGGCTATCAGACTGCTTATTTCACCACTCACGACAAGGAGTTCGACAATGTGGCAGGATTTTTGAGTCAGAATGGCGTTGAGCGCATCGTTTCGCAGGCCGATTATCCAGTTTCGGAGGTTAAGACAACGCTTGGCGTTCCTGATGATTTCATGTTCCGTTTCTCGATGGATGTTTACGATGAGATGTATGCTAATGGGAAGCCATTCTTCGCTGCCATGATGACCGCTTCCGATCACGGTCCGTTCTACGTTCCGGAGTATTTCACGCCTCGCAGCGAGGATATCAGATATCAAATTACGGAATATGCCGATTGGTCGCTATGCCGTTTTATCGAGATGGCGTCCGAAAAGCCATGGTTTGACAACACTTTGTTCGTATTTGTTGCTGACCATGGTGCGGCTTTGGATACCGACTATTCCATTCCATTGAGCTATTTCCATACGCCATTGGTGTTTTACATGCCGAAACATTTGCAAGCTATTGAATGTGAGGCGATTGCAAGTCAGATGGATGTCTTTCCTACAGTGATGGGCATTTTAGGAAAATCGTATGTCAATAATACTTTTGGTATTGATTTGTTGAATGAAAATCGCCGCTATGCATATTTCATGGGCGACGACAAATATGGCGTCATCGATGGCGAGTGGTTGCTCATAAACAAGCCGTCGGAGGAGCAAAAAGGTTTGTACAAATACGTCGAAAAAGAGAAGAAAAACTACATTTTGGACTATCCTGAGATTGCCAACGAGATGCAAAAATACGCTGAATCGGCATGGCAAGTCAGTGATTACCAACAAGATAAGAAAAAAACGAAATTTTTGTCGCACGAATAAAAATTATGTGTAATTTTGCGGTCGGAAATGCCCAATGGTGTAATTGGCAACACGACTGACTCTGGATCAGTAAAGTCTAGGTTCGAACCCTGGTTGGGCAACAAAAAAATTGTAACTTTTTTGTCGGAGTTACAATTTTTTTTTATATCTTTGCGAATGACTATTTTCCGGATAGTATTTGTGGTTTTAAACAGATACCTGAAGTCGGAAAATCCCATATTGGTTTTATAAATGATTGAAATCCAATAACTTAGCCGATTTCGATGTCCCCGAGATATACTCGGTCCTATAAGTGTGCCCCTTTTGATAAATGAATATTATTGAGAAAAATGCGGTAGCTTGGTATGTGTTGCGTGTCACATATCAGCGTGAAATAGCGGCATCGAAGGCTTTGGAGGAGATGCAGATTGAGCATTATGTGCCTACAGTAAGGACTAGAATTCGCAATGAGAAAGGGATTTCGATAGGATGGAAGACCGAGCCGCTGATTCACAACTACATTTTCATCAACGACTCGTATGAAAATATCTTGAGACTTAAGCAGACCAAACTCGATTATCTCCGTTTCATCATGGGAAAGGGTGAGAAAGGTTTGCTGGATGAGCCGCAGTACGTGCCTGACAAGCAGATGAACGACTTTATCAAAGTGGTTCGCACAATTGGATTCAAGCCAGTCGACCCGAACATCGATTTGCGCAAAGGCGACCGCGTCAGAGTGTTGACTGGTCCGTTTGAAGGAGTTGAAGGCGTTTTCATCAAGATGCCGACCCGACATGAAAAGCGAGTAGTCATTAAAATTGAAGGCGTCGCTGCCGTTGCCACAATGGCGTTGAGCGCAAGTGATATAGAAAAAATTTAAAAATCATGAATATTTCAGTAGCAGGAACCGGTTATGTCGGTTTATCAATCGCGACACTTCTCGCGCAGCATAACGATGTCACGGCTGTTGACGTCGTACCGGCACGTGTTGACATGGTGAACAATAAAAAGTCACCAATTCAGGACGACTATATTGAGGAATACTTGGCTACCAAGCCTTTGAATCTCAAAGCTACTCTTGACCAAGAGGCTGGTTATAAGGACGCTGAATTTGTTGTGATAGCTGCTCCAACCAACTACGACAGCCAGAAGAATTTCTTCGATACTTCAGCTGTGGAGGCCGTTATCGACGCGGTTTTGAAGGTGAATTCGGATGCTGTGATGGTGATAAAATCGACCATCCCGGTGGGATACACACGCGGACTTTATGTGAAATATCTGAAGAAAGGCGTCAAGAAATTTAATCTTTTGTTCTCTCCAGAGTTCCTTCGCGAGAGCAAGGCTCTCTACGATAACCTCTACCCAAGCCGTATTATCGTCGGTATTCCTAAGATGATGAAAGGCGCTGAGTATCAAGAGGAAAACGAGGCCATCAAGGCTTTGACCAATATCGAATGGCTCACCGAACGTGCTCATGTCTTCGCAAAACTTCTTCAAGAGGCAGCAATAAAGACCGATGTGCCGACTTTGTTCGTCGGAATGAAAGAAGCCGAGGCTGTTAAGCTTTTCGCAAACACCTATCTGGCTCTTCGCGTTAGCTACTTCAATGAGCTTGATACCTATGCTGAGATGAAAGGTCTTGATACTCAGGCTATTATCGATGGCATCGGTCTGGATCCGCGAATTGGTTCACATTATAACAACCCGAGCTTCGGCTATGGTGGTTACTGCCTCCCGAAAGATACAAAGCAGCTTCTGGCAAACTACGAGGATGTGCCTCAGAACATGATGACTGCCATTGTCGAGAGTAACAGAACAAGAAAAGACTTCATTGCCGACCAAGTCCTCAAGATGGCAGGCTACTATGCCTACTCGACAAACAACCAGTATGGCGCTGAGCACCAAACCCCGACCATTGGAGTTTACCGTCTCACCATGAAGAGCAATAGCGACAACTTCCGTCAATCGGCCATCCAGGGCGTGATGAAGCGCATAAAGGCCAAAGGCGCTCAAGTGATCATCTACGAACCGACATTGGAAGACGGCAGCACATTCTTTGGAAGTTTGGTGGTTAATGATTTGAAAAAATTCAAGGAGCAGAGTCAAGCTATTATTGCTAATCGTTATGATTCGTGCCTTGATGATGTGATTGAAAAAGTTTATACGAGGGATATTTTTAAGAGAGATTAAAATGATTAACGTTGGCATAATAGGTTGCGGCTTTGTGGGTGGAGCGTTGAAAGATTGGTTGGAGCACAACAATCCGGAGTGTAAGTTGTTTATCAGCGACCCGCCAAAAGGATATAATGACGATTTGAGCAATATCGATATTGCGTTTCTGCAGATTCACGTCCCTACCGAAGACGACGGCACTCAGGATCTGACACTGATGAAGCAGCTGATTACCGACCTGCCAGATGTGCCAGTGTTTGTCCGCACCACTATTCTTCCAGGTTCCAGCGAGATGTTAACGCGAGAAACAGGGCATCAGGTGTATTACATGCCGGAATTCCTTACAGAGCGCACGTATATCGAGGATTTTAAGAAGCAGACGATGGTGTTCACAGGTGCTCATGAGCTTCTTGGCAAGATCTTCGTGGGCAAAAAGTTCACTATCATGTCGCCTTTGGAGGCAGAGCTTACAAAATATATGCACAACGTGTTTGGCGCTTATAAGGTTACCTATTTCAATGCTTGCCGTGAATACTGCGAGAAAATGGGAGCCGATTGGCGCAAGGTGCATACGGGAGTGCTTCTTTCGGGCTATATCAGTGATACTCATACATATGTGCCTGGTCCGGATGGCAAGTTCGGCTACGGCGGCAAATGTTTCCCTAAGGATGTCAATGCTTTCGCTAAAATGACAGAAGGCACGCCTCTCGGAACGCTTTTGGAGCATCTGCATGAGCTGAATGTGCATTTCAGAGGGGTGGAGGAGCATATATAAATAAGATGCACGCGCGACATATTAATGTATATTAATATATTCATAATATATAGATAATCAATAAGTTAGCATAAAAATTTTTGCAAAAAAATGTTGAAGGAATAATTTTATTTTGTACTTTTGCGGCGTACAAGTAACTTAAAATTCAACATTTATGAAAAAGTTAGTTTTTATGCTGGCTGTCAGCTTGCTGGTGGTGAGCTGCAGCAAAAAAGATGGGTTGACAACAGTTCAACCAGGTGATTTAACTCCAGTCCGTGTAAGTGTTAACGATTTCAGTATCTCGGTTGACACTATTCCTTCAAAAGGCGATCCTATTAATGGTTACACGGGTGTTAAAGCCATCACACTCGCTTTCTACACTTCAGGGGGCACCGAACAATATAAGGTGACTCAGTTGCGCGCAGATGCGAGTACTTATGAAACCTTTGGCGAGTTCAGTTGCTCGCTTCCAATGGGTAGCTACACTATGGTGGTGCTGGGCTATGGTTTGAATGAAGGCGAGCCTGCCATCACGCTAACAAGCCCCACTGAGGCCACTTTTGGAGACTATCCGGCTCGTGAAACATTTGTGGCGACACAGGCTGTGAGCATTACAAGCACCACGGCGGTCGAGATTAGTGCAACGTTGAGCCGCATCGTTTCGAAACTCAAGGTGCACTCTACCGATGGATGCACCGCAAATGCAGTCAATGTGCGGACCACATTTTCCGCAGGAGGCAAGGCATTTAACCCAACCACGGGTTTGGCAACAACAAACACTGGTTTCAGCAATGTGCTTCCCATCCAGAGTTCTTTGGGCAACAGCACTAACTCGATCAGTTATCTCTTCCTCGATACGGATGAGCAAACGATGACAGTCACCATCGATGTGTTGGACGAAGATGGAGAGTCAATCTCTCACAAGGTGGTCAACAACGTGCCGTTGCAGCGAAACCGCATAACTACTCTAACGGGTTCGCTCTACAACGCCAGTTCGAGTAGCAGTTTTGAAGTTGATACCGATTGGCTGGAAGAGTACAACGTTAACTTTTAATTTGTAAAGGTTAAAGGTTATTGAAAATTTTGCTAAAATATTAATATCATGGAACTCAAAGGAAGTAAAACAGAAAAGAATCTCATGGAAGCCTTCGCTGGCGAATCCATGGCACGCAACAAGTATACGTATTATGCCTCCAAGGCCAAGAAGGACGGCTATGAACAGATTGCCAAGTTATTTGAAGAGACGGCAGCCAACGAGAAAGAGCATGCCAAGATTTGGTTCAAATACTTGCATGATGGTGCTGTGCCGGATACTCAGGCCAACTTGAAGGATGCCGCTGATGGCGAAAACTTCGAGTGGACCGACATGTACGCCCGCATGGCTAAAGAAGCCCGTGAGGAAGGCTTTACGCAGATTGCCAAGAAGTTCGAGATGGTGGCTGCCATTGAGAAGGAGCATGAGGAGCGTTATCGCAAACTCCTCAACAACATCAAGGAAGGCCTCGTCTTCTCCCGTGACGGCGAACGTATCTGGCAGTGCGCCAACTGTGGCCACATCGTCATCGGCAAGAAAGCTCCTCAGATCTGCCCAGTGTGCGACCATCCGCAGTCGTTCTTTGAGTTGAAGGCGGAGAATTATTAATAAAAAAATGTATAAAGATTATGAAAAAACTCCTAACATTATTAATTATGTGTCTTTGTTTTTTCACTGGCTGCAAGGCGCAGTCGAAGGTTGACAATTCAGTGTCAGGCGATTTGAACCTCGACAAATATCTCGGAACATGGTACGAGATAGCCCGTTTCGACCATAAATTTGAAAGAGGAATCCAATTCTGTAAAGCACAGTATTCATTACGTGAAGACGGCAAAGTGGCTGTGTTGAACACCGGCATCAAAGACGGCAAACCGAGTGAGGCCAAAGGCAAGGCAAAATTAACTGATAATCCAAGAGTTTTAAGAGTTTCGTTCTTTGGTCCATTTTATGGCGATTATCGTATCATGCTTTTGGATGAAGATTACCAGTGGGTTTTAGTTGGTGGCAGTGATGAGAGTTACTTGTGGATTTTGGCAAGAACGCCAAAGATTTCGGATGAGGTGAAGGAGACTATACTAACAGAAGCTATACGCCGAGGTTATGATGTAGGGAAGTTGATTTGGGTGGAACAGGAATAGAATAGTTTATATGAAGTATTCTAGAAAAAAGATAGATAATGCTGGAAAAGCTTTGTTAGCTGGACCTGACACAGGATTTGTGTTTACCGATGCAAATCTAGTTGTTGAGGATTGGCGAAAGCTGCATATGATTCCTTTGCAGGAATTGGTTGCAGAAGTAACAAAGATACTCGTAGATTCAGGTGTAATAGCGGCATTCTCATCTCATCGTCTTAAACGAATGACATCCATAATCGCAAAATTGAGACATAATCCTACAATGGGACTAGGTGGTCTTCAGGACATTGGCGGTGCTCGATTTGTTTTTGAGGATATTCCTTCTCTTTTGAAGGCACAACAGATTATCGCAAAAGCGAAATTTGAACATTTTGTTGCCGATAGGGAACCTTATGATTATGTGAACAGTCCAAAAGAGAGCGGTTATCGGAGTATTCATTTTGCATATAAATATGTCAGCGATAATGCTGATTACGATGGTTTGAGAGTAGAGCTTCAAATCAGAACGCGTTTGCAGCACGACTGGGCCATGGCGGTGGAAACAGGGGAACTTATTTCCAAGTCTCCGCTTAAGGCCAGTATGGGAGATGAACATTGGTTGGAATTTTTCAAATTGGCTAGTGCTGTCTTCTCAAGAAAAGAAGGAATGCCGGTTGCTAAATCATTTGCAAACTATACAGAGCAGGATTATTGTGTCAACTATGCAAAACTTGATCAAGCGTACAAGTTTTTGGATCAGCTTCAAGCGTTGGTAAGTGCAGTGAAAATAACTGATAGACATACGTTAAATGAAGGATATGCAGTTATATTGATTCAGTTCTCTGATAAATTTGTACAGCTACGACACTTTAAGTCTGATAAATTAGACGAAGCGACACAATACTATTCAGAAGTAGAAAAATCTATTGATGATTCAAACTCAGCTGTGGTTTTGGTCTCAGTATCTGATATGAAGGAACTTCAGGAAGCATACCCGAGTTACTTCTTGAATGCCAGTGAGTTTATACAGTCGTTGCAGGATTTCAGTACAATGTGTAAGTCGAAGCAGTATATATAGGTATTTGGAACGAGAGGGTTAGTTATTAGTGAGCACATATACTCGTCAGGGATTAGAGACGCAAATTGCTAATGATATATTACCTAAGTTTACCGAACATTTGGACAAAATTGGTGATACTGACAAGATAACCTTATCAATTGTCTACGAAAAATATTAATAGAATTATAATCAAAAAAATAGCAGCATTCTTATACTTGACCCAAAGAGAGATCCGTAAACTTTTGGTAAATAAAATCAAAATAGATTATAAACAAACAAATAAAAACATATAACAATGATTAACATCGGAATTATCGGATGCGCCCCCGTGGGCGGAGCCTTGAAAGACTGGTTGGAACACAACAACCCTGAGTGCTAGCTTTTCATCAGTGGTCCTCCTAAGGGATATAATGATGACCTGAGCAATGTGGACATTGCATTCCTTCAGATTCATGTGCCGACAGAAGATGACGGCACGCAAGACCTGCGATTGATGACGGAATTGATCAAAAAGCTTCCTGATGTGCCTGTCTTTGTCCGTACAACTATTCTTCCCGGCACCAGCGACCGCCTTTCGCGCGAGACTGGCCACCAAGTGTGCTACATGCCCGAGTTCCTCACCGAGCGCACGCATATCGAGGACTTCAAGAAGCAGACCATGGTCTTCACGGGCGCGCACGAGCTGAACGTGCATTTCAGAGGCGTTGAGGAGCATATTTAAAATAAAGAACACGAGCCCCACCCGAAGGTGAAACCCGTGTTCAGTCACAAGCGGTTCAAAACAAGGTGATGACTCCCTCCTCAGGAGGTGGGAAGATTACTTCGGTTGCAAGTCGGCAAACTCGGCCAAAGCGTTGAAGCAGGGGCAAGCCTTCATGGTGTTGAACACGTTGTGGCCAACGATGACGGCTTTCGGATAGTCGGCGTGCAGCTGCTCAAGCAGTGAACGCATGGCGGCTTTCTGGGCCACGGTGCGGGTGTCGGCAGGGCGACCCTGTTCGTCAAGCCCGCCTTCGTAGCAGATGCCGATGGAGTGACGGTTGTAGTACTGGCAATGTGCGCCAACCATCTCTAACGGACGGCCTAATTCAATTTTACCGTCGCGGCGAATCACGTAGTGATAACCGCAACCGTTCTTCCAGCCGCGGGCACGGTGCCAGCGGTCGATGTCCTCAACTGAGCTTTGCTGCCAAGGACGCACTGCAGAGCAGTGAATAATGATGTGATTGATAAAACGCATGATGGTAATTGATAATTGAAAGTTGAGAATTGATAATTTTGTAAAGGTTAAGGGTTAGAGGTTATAGGTTAAAGATGGAAGCTTGCGCCCATAACCCCTAACCCTGCGGAGAGTCAGTCAACTGTAAATCGTAAACAGTCAACCGTGAGAAGGAATTACATTACCATGTAGGCTGCGGCGGCGGCTGCGCCACTGGTTGTGGCTGCTCCGGCCAAGAGGAGGCCGATAAGGTAAGCAAGCACTTTCAAAACAATCACCCACCAGGGGTCAGAAGTTTTGATACCGATTTCCTGAGCTTTCTCAGGATCTGCCAGAATCTCTTCGATCTGGGCTTTTGTCAATTTAATCTTCATAGCAGTAAGATTTAAAATTTGATGAATAAATAAATGAATGAAAGGAGGATGAGCGAGCGTTGAGCGAGAGCTCAGAGCCAGCAGCGAGCGTAGCGCGAACGGAAAGGCCGTTAACCTGATTGCGGGGGCAACCGCATCACATAAAACTTTTCTACTCTACACTAACCACTGACTCTCAACTCTACACGCTAAACTCTAAACTGGTTACTCCGTCTCCGGGTTTTCAGAGCCGCCACCCTCATTCTTGGTGAAAGTGCGGGAGGCTACAGTGGAAGAAACACCGTCCTTGATGGCCACAGCCTTAACGGTGGTGGTCGAAGTCAGGGTCAGGGCTGCGGAGTACTGCTGGCTCGAAGCGGTGGGGTTAGTACCATCGAGCGTGTAATACAGCGTAGCACCTGCGGGGCCGGTGATGGTCACCGAAGTGGATTCGGCAAACGGGCTGGTGCCAGAGATAGTGGGCTGGCTTACAGTCGGAGTTTCGGAACCGCCACCTGTGTTCGTACCGCCACCCGACGGGGTCTCAGTTCCCGACCCGCTGCCTGACGAACCAGAACCACCAGAGGTGGAAGAGGAGTTGGGACGGCTGGCAGCCTTGGCAGCCTCGAGGTCAACCACGGTGCCGCCGGTCTTCTCGGCTTTCAGCGTAGCGGCTTGTGCCACACGGCTGGCCACCAGGTTGAACTTGGCGCGGTCGATAAGGTTTTCGAAGTCGTCGCCGGGGGTGAACACGATGTTCACGGCCTTGATGTTCTTGGCGGTGAAGTCCTCAAGCGTGGGGATGCCGTTGCTTGAGAGCGAAATCCAGAAGTTGCCAAGCTCACCCAGCTGCACTTTCTTGCCGTCGAGCAGATGCTCAACGATGCAGACACAGGCGTCGCTGATAACGCCCTTCACAGTACCGCGACTGAAAACACCGTTGTGTTCGGCGATGTGGGTTACGAAGCCATCGAATGTCACGGCTTCACGCATTTGCGCCTTGGCGTAGGCCTTGGGCGCGGCAGTTTCATCCATCGGATTCGACTGCATGTAAATTGAGTAATCGATCATGATGATTTGTTTTTGTTGTTTTTTGATGTTTTGTTGTTGGGTATCTCCGCTTATATATAAGGTATATAGATGCGCGGAGCTGGGAGTTCCTCACAAGGAGGTAGGAAGAAGTCACCTTGATTTTTGAGCCTTAAATCCAGTATGTCAAAGAACGCTTCGAAACTGTTTTCCTGAACTGTTTCTGACGGCAAAAATAGCACTAATATCAAGCGAAACTTGGTAAAGAAAGTTGCTGAAACTTTCTTCTAACTTTCTGCGTAATAGTCAATTACTTCTGATTTTGAAAAGAAATTGTCAAGCTGTTTTCAAGCCCATAAATGATCCTGAAAATGATGTTTCTTAACCCTGAGCACCCCAAAATTGACCGTCCATTTAGAAAGATAATTTCGATAATTTGAATATTTGTCTGATTTTGTGACAACTAATCGATAAAAAACTAATCACTATGGCAAAAGATATTAATGGAACACCCAGCACAGGAACGCCCAACACTGGAACTGTTATCCACCAGGAGTTTAACTTCCATGGTGACGTGCATAACGTGAATCCTGCTGCCACCTCTGTTCATACAACTATAATATATAATAATGGTGTTCGTGAGGATGGCGAGCTGAAAGAAGTTCCATCAAAACAGGATGAGGCAATATTCGACAAGGCAGTGGTTCGCGAAGAAATCATAGAATATGCTTATCGTCTAAAAAACAAATACAAACCTGAATGGCGGCCATACGTCAAGCAACTGTGGAACGACATAGTGGCTCTGTCGGCTGTCGATGCTGAGATTTACGATCGTGGCAGGCAGAAAGGCACCAACTTCGACCGCAACCTTGTGGGCAATATCATCTGTTTCCTCAACGCGAAGGGATTGTTTGAGGGTGAATACAATATGACCGAATACAAACGCATTTTGATGGATGGGGGCAAAAATGGACAATCGGTCCGCGAAGCCTTGGCCTTTCCTCCTTCCGCCGAAATCAAAGATTCCATCGACCACCTGCTGGCTAACAAAAAGTATTTTTAATGAACGCCCCCGACTTACATAGAAAGCTACTATACTGTGGATATAGCGATGTGACTGACCATTTGCGTAACAGTCCGCTCAACCGCTACCTCTACAAGAAACTTCTTATGCTGATGCCGATGCACGACATCGATGTGCCCATTGTATCCATATTCAATGAGGTCTATTATCAGTGTGTCCGTGTGCGTTTCGACAGCAAACCGGGGGTTGACGTGGCCAAACGTTATTTCCCCGAGGTGGAGGTGGGGTTCAACAATAACCTTGATGCGGCTCAATTGGTGTTCTGCCTCGTTTGGGTGTTGTTTCAGTTGAAACAGAAAGTTACTTTCAACGAAGAGTGCTTTATCGAACAGTTGGAACCTTACATTCACAACCTTCCTACCAGTACCTTCCGTGAGGATGCCGATAGCTTGGTGGTGGAATTAAAGGCCATTGGGGCTGAGGTGCCTGATGAATTTCCAACAATGACATGTCCGATAATGGATTTGTGCAAGCGATATGAGGTTCAGCCCATAGGCTTGTTTGCCATGAAGCTCAGGAATTTTATTCAGGAAGCGTCAGAAAGGCAATATGAATCATACGCCGAGCCGGATGCATGGAGGGAGGTGACAGATAACTACTCACATTCCGTTATTGAATCCTATGCAAAACTCTATTCTAACCCATCCGACCGCATGGTCTTGTTAGACCTGATATATTGGTCTTGCACCGATGCGCCAAAAGATGTAAAAGATCATGTCTGGCCATTCATTATCGACTTGCAGGACAAAATCCAATTGGAACAGAATGATGGGGACTTCGTTACCATACCGTCAATTATAATAAAAAGAAATAAAGACAACGAAAGAGGCAAGGACAACGGCCTGATGCTTGGAATGGCAAGGGAAAAGTTCTTTCAGGATAATCCCGATTATGAAGATTCGGTTGAAACCGCCGAAGAAAAGGTGGAACGTCTTGAAATGGAGTGTAGAAGCCTGAAGCAACAAAACGAAGAGCTTAAAGACCAGCATTCGAGCGAGATAGCCGAATTGAAAGAGCGTCTGTCGAAGTATGAAAATCAGTCTGTAGAAAAAGAACAAGCAGAACTCATTGCCGCCGTCCCACAGGAACTGTCGTTTACCATTGCCGAAATGGTGGAGTATGCCAAAGAGCATTTCAATGAGCCTATAGGTAAGGAGGTGAGCACGATGCTTATGCGTCTTGCTTTGAAGCATCACAATTATGACGAGGACATATTTCTACTTATCGACAGCATTGAGAAGGCCATAAAGACTCAAAACGCACTGCAACAGAAGTTCGATTTCTCCAATGTGAGCCAGTTGTATGTGAACCCCAACAACGTGGAAAACAAATTTACAGAACAATGACCGCCTCAGAATTACATCGCAAACTGCTATACTGTGGATACACTGACATAACGGATTATTTGAAGAATAGTCCGGTAAATCGATTTATCTATAAGATAATTCTCGAGGTGGGCAAACGGAATGAGATAGATATCCCTGTTTTGACGCTCATAAACGAGATATACTATCAATGCATGAAGATCCAGAACGACAGAACGCCGGGTATTAAAATAAAGGAAAGATACATTGAAGAAGAATCGCTGTGGCTGGGTTCAGAAAATGCGGCAATGCTTGTGTATTGTTTGGTTTGGGCGGTTTTTAGGCATAAAAAACACAGAACATTTCAGGAAGACTGCTTCATGGATGAAATCACAACGTTGATAATGCAAAGTAGGTTTGCCACACTACCAGAGGACTTGATGTATTTTTTGGCCGACCATCATTATGCAACTCCTGATGTGTTTTTGGCAATGCCTTGTCCTATAAAAGAGATTCCACTCAGCTTGCATAAAGACACAAACGGTAACAATCCTTGGAAAGAAATAACCGACAATTATTCAATCAAAACAGTTGAATGGTATATAATGCTTTATGCTACCAAGGAAGACCAAGATTCACTGCTTGACCGTATTGAGAATGCATGCGATGATGAAATAAACGGCAATGTCTTTTACAAAATCCGAAAAGGGATTGAAGAAGGTGTATATGTAAAGCGCCGGGCTGATGAAAAATATGCGATTAGCATTAAGGAGGAATATGACCCGAATAAAGACTATGAACTGCTGTACTCCGAAGGTGTGCAATTTAGCAGAGAGGAAAGTGAAGCCGAGCGTTACAAGCGTGAGTTGACCGTGCTTAAAAAGAAGTATGAGGAATTGCAGGGAGAGTATGAGAAGAGTCAGGATGAAGCAGAAGCAAAGTATCGTGGTGAGATAGAAGGTCTGAAAAATGAGATAGCAAAGTTGACAAAAAGCAAAGATAGCCACAACGATTATGTTTATTCGAAAACTGTTGGCTATTTCAAACAGGAATTGGAATTGTCCATATCAGAAATGGTAGCATACGTTAATGCAAGATTTAGTAAGGGAGGTGCCGAAGAGTTTATCAATATGTATTATCATCTCGCCAACAAGCACAAATATATCAACGAAGACACATCTCGCCTTGTTGATGAAATTATTCCCGCTATTATGCATCGAGATTCCAATCACCAAACCTTTGAGATCAACGACCCTGTGCAGGTATACATCAACCCTGGCAAGGTGGAAAACAAACATGAAGAAAAATGAACCTATGTTCATTGGCCGATGAACATATCTGGAATGGCCCACGAACATATCTGGAATGGCTCTTCAACCTATGTTCATAAATATGACACAAAAGATATCAAAAAAAGGACAAAAAAATGATTGATACGCTTAACTCCATATATCTCCGTTTGGATGTTGATATGCAAAACTTGGCAAGCAAAGCAATTGCGCAGATTATTGTCAAGATTGTGTATTCGCACGAAAATAGTATGTCAAAAAAAGACATCAAGGAGGAGTTAGCTAAAGTAAATGGTGGTAAAAGTTTTAATGATGTTGAAATCAATAATGTGCTTGATGACCTTGCCAACAAGGAATTGAGTTACCATAGTGGCAGGTATTCTTTGTCAAAGTCGAAAAGAGATAAAATTGGGCAGACAGTAGCTGAATCCGAACAAAGGAGAAACGATATTATTGACAAGTTTTTTCTGGGTTAAACAGCGATAGGGCGGTTGTTGAAGAGTGGCTTACGGAAATGAGCCTCAAATTCTTTGAATCATTTTCAGATGAATGGATTTCTGATTTGTTAGCCAAAACGGATCGTGTGGTATGCAACGCAGATTCCATACGCGACCAGGTAACACGACGTACGCAATCCATGAAGCAAATTGATAAGGATGACAAAGAAGTACTCCCCGACCGTTTCTTTAACTTTATCAATAGCCATGAAGATATTGTTGATGCATACCTGTGGGAGTATGGAACGTCGGCTTTCGCATCGAAGCTGATTCGTAATAAGCATGGTGTTGATAAGCTTACTATTGAAACATTCAAAGACAGTTGTTGCATACTTGATACCAACGTTCTTCTATTCATTGCCCTTGAGAATAAATATAAAGGTTCATTCAAGGCTATTGAGAAAGTGTTTGGTGACCTTAATGTGAATGTTGGAATCTTATACATAACCAAACGCGAGTATGAGAATAAGGTAAACAATCAAAAATACGAAACACTCTCAAACCTGGAAAAATATGGTTATGAGATAACCTCAATGCCTGACGATGACTTCACGAGAATGGCACTACAGTATCACTGTCGCACAAAGCAGGATTTTGAACGGTACTTTGATTACAATCTGTCATTACCCTCGCATATATCAGAGCGAGTTGAAATAAAATTAAAAGACGATGACCGGGAACTTGTAGATGTTATTGATGAAGCACAAGCCGACCAAAACTTGTTAGACAAATTGAATAATATCAGCAGGCTTATTATTCATCGGCCCAAACGCGATTCTGCTTGCAGACATGATATCGGATTGATTGAGGGTGTCCGTTTCTGGAGATCGTCACCAGAACCAGAAAAAAACAAGTGCTTCCATTGGCATTAAGGGTTGACACTCTTATTAATATGTTGGCCATTAACAATGGAGGCGACACATTTGATGCCGCAGACTATCGTCCGTTGTTTGCCAATATTATTCGCCTTGGATTGATTCCTCGTAAGGATACCTTTAGGCAGACCGAGTTATACCAACTGTCACAAATGAATGGCAGAATTGTTGATTTACCAGCCGAAGAGGTTCGGAATATTGCCAAAGAGATGCATAAACGTTTTCTGGAAGGAGAAAGCGAAGAAAATATTCGTCGAGACCTTAATGAGTTGGTTACAAAAGGCGAGATAGCGGCAAAGGATGAGGTGAGAAAGGCACAAGAAAGGATTGATTACGAGAGCAGGCAAAAAGAGCATTATCAGACAGAAAGTAAAAAAGATAGGGAGAAACTTGTTCAAACTGTAAGAAATCAAGTTGAAATTGATTATGATAAAGAGACTCGAAATAAAAGAATATGGTTCTGGGCTCTGCTTACGGTTGTGGCTATAGGTCTTGCATTGCTTGCAGCATATTTGATAAGAAAAAGCACGCCCGATGGTACTTTGATTGAGAGTCTTCTCATCGGATTTGGAGGTAGTGCTATATTGGAGATGGTTGTGGGCTTTATAGTACAAGCAAAAATGATAAAAAACCGTCAGAAGAACAGGACAAGAGCAATAGAAGACGAACTTGCAAGAAGGCTATTAGAAATGGATAAATAAACAAACAGCGGCACCCGGTCTTTACGCGCAGCCAGAGCCGCTCAAAGGGGCTGAAGGGTCTTCCGCACAGCCGTAATCCAATAACAATGATCAAATAATAACTAAATAGAAATATAATGTCAGTATTCAAAGACAAAGTCCTCCTTATCACTGGAGGCACAGGCAGTTTCGGTAACGCAGTGTTGAACCGTTTCTTGAGAACGGATATCGGAGAGATCCGCATCTTCAGCCGTGATGAGAAGAAGCAGGACGATATGCGTCACGACTTTCAGGCTCGTATGCCCGAAGTGGCTAACAAGATTAAGTTCTATATTGGCGATGTTCGTAACAAGTCGACTCTTAAGTATGCGATGAAAGGTGTGGACTATGTGTTCCATGCCGCCGCTCTGAAGCAGGTGCCGAGCTGCGAGTTCTTCCCGATGGAGGCCGTGAAAACCAACGTGATGGGTACGGACAACACCCTTGATGCCGCCATCGACGCTGGCGTTAAGTGCGTGATTTGCCTGAGTACTGACAAGGCTGCCTATCCCATCAATGCCATGGGTATCACCAAGGCCATTGAAGAGAAGATTGCCGTTGCCAAGTCAAGAATGTCTGGCAATACCAAGATCTGCTGCACTCGCTACGGCAATGTGATGTGCAGCCGTGGTTCAGTGATTCCGCTTTGGATTGACCAGATCCGCAAAGGCAACCCCATCACCATCACCGAGCCCAGCATGACCCGCTTTATCATGAGCCTCGAAGAGGCCGTTGACCTCGTTCTCTTTGCTTTCGAGCATGGCAATAATGGTGATATTATGGTTCAGAAAGCCCCTGCCTGCACCATTCAGACGCAGGCTGAAGCCGTGGTTGAGCTGTTCAAGCACCAGGCTCCCAACACCCCAGAGATTCGCGTCATCGGCATCCGCCACGGTGAGAAGATGTACGAGACCCTGCTCACCAAAGAGGAGGCGGCCAAGGCCATCGACATGGGCAACTTCTATGCCGTGCCAGCTGACAACCGCGACCTGAACTACGACAAGTTCTTCAAGGAAGGCGACGTGAAGCGCGCCACTATCGAGGAGTTCAACAGCAACAACACTAAGCGGCTGAACCTCGAAGAAACGAAGGAGAAGATCGCCTCGCTGACGTACATCCAAAACGAACTCAACGGGATTCCTAATCTAGTGTAATAAACGAACACAAATCTCACGAATCACACGAATAATTGCTTCGCAATGATAATCTACAAAGACGAGAGTTACAATATAGTAGGAGCTGCGTTCCATGTTTACAACAAACTGGGATTCGGTTTCCTTGAGGCTGTGTACCAGGAGGCTCTCGAAATTGAGTTTCAGAAGCGAAATATTCCGTATGAGCGCGAGAAGGAACTGAATATCATTTACGATGGTGTTCAGTTGAAGCAAACCTACAAAGCAGACTTTGTCTGCTATGGAAAGATTATAGTGGAACTGAAGGCGGTAAGCGAACTTGACGACGCTCACCGTTCTCAGGTTTACAATTATCTTCACGTTACCGGCTATCGGTTAGGTTTGCTGTTGAACTTTGGCTGCTCAGAAGAACTCGAAAAGGAAAGAATAGTCGTCTGATTAAGTGACCACGAATCTCACGAATCGAACGAATGTGAGATAAAAATTCGTGTAATTCGTATAATTCGTGTTCAAAAGAAAAAAAGTGCAATTCGTGTTCAAAAAAGAAAAAGAAAATGCGTGTTTTAATTACAGGAGCTAAGGGTTTTGTAGGCAAGAATCTCTGCGCGAACCTCCGCAATATACAAGAAGGCAAAGACCGTAGATTTCCAGAGTTGAAAATCGAAGAGATTTACGAGTATGATATTGATACCGACCCATCGCTATTGGACGGCTACTGCGCGAAAGCCGACTTCGTGTTCAACCTCGCAGGCGTGAACCGTCCGCAAAACACCGAGGAGTTCATGCAAGGCAACTTCGGCTTTGCCTCAACCTTGCTCGACACCTTGAAGAAACACGGTAATAAGTGCCCCGTGATGCTCTCAAGCTCACAGCAGGCCAGTCTCACAGGGAGATTTGGCAACAGCGAATATGGCCGCAGCAAAAAAGCAGGTGAAGACCTCTTCCTGCAATACCAGGATGAGACTGGTGCCAAAGTGCTGGTATATCGTTTCCCGAACCTCTTCGGCAAGTGGTGCCGCCCGAACTACAATAGTGCAGTCGCCACTTTCTGCAACGCTTTTGCCAACGATTTGCCTTATACGGTCAATGACCCGTCCGTTGAACTTGAACTGCTCTACATCGATGACCTCGTTGACGAGATGATTGCCTGCCTCAAAGGCGAAGAGCATCATTGTGAGTTTGAAGGACTGGAAGTGCTGCCTAAGGCTGACGGCAAGTATTGCTATGTGCCAACAACTCACAAAATCACCCTTGGCGGTATTGTTGAACTCCTGAAGCAGTTTGCTGCCCAGCCGCAAACACTGATGATTCCTGAGATACCATCGAATAGTTTTGCGAAGAAGCTCTATAGTACCTATTTGAGCTATCTGCCGAAAGAGAAAGTCGCCTTCCCGCTGAAGATGAACGTTGACGACCGTGGTTCGTTTACTGAGCTGGTTCACACGTTGAATTGCGGCCAAGTGAGCATCAACATCAGCAAGCCCGGCATCACCAAGGGTCAACACTGGCACAACACCAAGTGGGAGTTCTTCATCGTGGTGAGCGGTCACGGTCTCATCCAAGAGCGCAAACTCGGCACGGACGAAATCATCGAGTTTGAGGTTACTGGTGACAACATCCAGTGCATCCACATGCTGCCAGGATATACGCATAACATCATCAACCTCAGTGAGACCGAAAATCTCGTCACGGTGATGTACTGCAATGAAATTTTCGACCCCAATAAACCTGATACGTATTTTGAGCCGGTTAAATAGAACACGAATCTCACGAATCGAACGAATGTGATATAAAAATTCGTGTAATTCGAGCAATTCGTGTTCAAAAAAAGAATTAGAGTTAAACAAAAAAGATAACGATATGAGTTCTTTCAAAAACAATGGAAAGCTTAAGCTTTTAATCATAGTTGGCACCCGCCCGGAAATCATCCGCCTTGCTGCGGTCATCAACAAGTGCCGTCAGTATTTCGACTGCCTGCTGGCGCATACCGGCCAGAATTACGACTATAATTTGAATGGTGTCTTCTTCAAAGATTTGAAGCTGGCCGACCCTGACATCTACATGGAGGCCGTCGGCAACGACCTGGGCGAGACCATGGGCAACATCATTGCCAAATCATACCAACTCATGGTTGAAATAAAACCCGATGCCGTGCTAGTGCTGGGCGATACCAACTCATGCTTGAGCGTGATTGGTGCCAAGCGTCTCCACATCCCGATCTTCCACATGGAGGCGGGCAACCGCTGCAAGGACGAATGCTTGCCAGAGGAGACCAACCGCCGCATTGTCGATATCATCAGCGACGTGAATATGGCCTATTCAGAGCACGCCCGCCGCTACTTGGCTGATACGGGCTTGCCGAAAGAGCGCACTTACGTCACGGGTAGCCCGATGGCCGAGGTGTTGCATAATAATCTGAAAGAAATTGAGGCTTCTGACATTCACAAGCGTCTGGGTCTTGAGAAAGGCAAGTATATCCTTCTGAGCGCTCACCGTGAAGAAAACATCGACACGGAGAAGAACTTCATGTCGTTGTTCACCGCCATCAACAAGATGGCCGAGAAATACGATATGCCGATTCTTTACAGCTGTCATCCGCGTAGTCGCAAACGCCTTGAGGCTACAGGCTTCCAGCTTGACAAACGTGTCATCCAGCACGAGCCGCTTGGCTTCCACGATTACAACTGTCTCCAGATGAACGCCTTTGCCGTGGTTTCTGATAGCGGCACCCTACCCGAGGAGAGTAGTTTCTTCACCAGCGTGGGTCATCCCTTCCCGGCAGTCTGTATCCGCACCAGCACCGAACGCCCCGAGGCCTTGGACAAAGGCTGCTTTGTGCTCAGCGGCATCGACACCGTCGGTCTCCTGCAAAGTGTTGATGTGGCAGTGGAGCTAATCAAGGATGGCCACCATGGCATCCCGGTGCCGGACTATGTTGACGAAAACGTCAGCACCAAAGTCGTGCGCATCATTCAGAGTTATGTGGGAGTGGTGAATAAGATGGTGTGGCGTAAATTCTGATAATAACACCGACCACCCGGCCTTTACGCGCAGCCGGTGGTCGCTGATGGGGCAGAAGGGTCATCCACACAGCCCGAAAGCCCCAAGAATAGCAGGGTGACCCGCTGGTCTCTCATATAATGGTTCAATACCCAGCGGGTCTGCTACTGCATAAATGGTGAATAACAAAATAAAATATAGATAATTATGAAAGGTATAGTTTTAGCTGGCGGCTCTGGTACCCGCCTTTACCCTATTACTAAGGGCGTTAGCAAACAATTATTACCCATCTACGACAAGCCGATGGTGTATTATCCTATTTCCGCCCTTATGCTTGCGGGAATCCGTGATATTCTCATTATCTCTACTCCGTATGACCTTCCGGGCTTCAAGCGTTTGCTTGGTGACGGTTCGGACTATGGTGTACACTTCGAATACGCAGAGCAACCCTCGCCGGATGGTCTTGCCCAAGCTTTCATTATTGGTGAGAAGTTTATAGGCGATGATTCAGCCTGCTTGGTATTGGGCGACAATATCTTCTATGGCAGTGGTTTCACCACGTTACTCCGCAATGCAGTAAAGGATGCCGAGGAAAATAAGAAAGCCACTGTCTTCGGCTATTGGGTCAGCGACCCTGAACGCTATGGCGTAGCGGAGTTCGACAAAGATGGTAATTGCCTCTCTATTGAAGAAAAGCCTAAAGAACCGAAAAGCAACTATGCTGTGGTGGGTCTGTATTTCTACCCAAATAAGGTAGTGAACGTGGCCAAGACAATCAAGCCCAGTGCACGTGGTGAATTAGAAATCACCACAGTGAACCAAGAGTTCCTCAAAGGTGGTGAGCTGAAAGTCCAGGTCTTTGGCCGTGGTTTTGCATGGCTTGATACTGGTACACATGATTCACTCAGCGAGGCTTCCACATTTGTTGAGGTCATTGAGAAACGCCAAGGCTTGAAGGTGGCATGTCTTGAAGGAATCGCTTACCGCAATGGCTGGATTACGGAAGAAAAGATGCGCGAACTGGCCAAGCCTATGCTTAAGAACCAGTACGGCCAATACTTGCTCAAAGTTATCGACGAATTGAAAGAAGAGATTTCATCTGACACATTTAGAAAATAATATAACGATGCAAAATATTATCATCACCGGCGGAGCCGGTTTCATTGGTAGCCATGTAGTACGGCTTTTTGTCAACAAATACCCACATTACAATATCTACAATGTTGACAAACTCACATACGCTGGCAATCTCGCCAACCTAAAGGATATTGAAAAACGTCCTAACTATCACTTCATCAAAGCCGACATTTGCGACTTCCCGCTGATGCTTGACATTATGCAGCGTGATAATATCGACGGCATCATTCACCTTGCTGCAGAGAGCCACGTTGACCGCAGCATCAAAGACCCATTCACCTTTGCACAGACCAATGTGATGGGTACATTGAGCTTACTGCAAGCAGCGAAAGCATATTGGGAAAGTTTTCCTGAGAAATATGAAGGGAAACGCTTCTACCACATCAGTACTGATGAAGTATATGGTGCATTGCTGATGACACACCCTGAAGGTATTGAACCTCCGTTCACGACCAAGGCCAGTAGCGGCAAGCATCACCTCGCTTATGGGGAGAAGTTCTTTACCGAGGATTTGAAGTATCAGCCACAC
>Ga0310690_10003042_pt1 | contig 25965 bp, 17 predicted proteins | sample AusTroGonzalo_MG_2_FD_207661 | JGI IMG/M metagenome (GOLD analysis project Ga0310690, IMG submission 207661) | Bovine rumen microbial communities from tropical cattle in Woodstock, Queensland, Australia - Gonzalo_04 (v2) (version 2) | ecosystem: Host-associated > Mammals > Digestive system >... | reverse complement strand
AGAAATCCGTCAAATCGGGCGGTATCATCTTCTTGGACAGCTCGCTGATTGAGCGCAAGGTAGCGCGTGAGGACGTGACGGTGTACGCCGTCCCCGCCACCAAAATGGCGTCGGACAACGGCTTCCCCACCTTGGCCAACATGGTGCTTATCGGCAAGATTCTCAAGGTGTTGGAAGACTATGGCGAAGCGTCCGTCTCGGCCGCACTGGCCAAGGTTATCTCGGCCAAGCACGCCGATATGTTGGAAGTCAACCGTCGCGCCATGCAACTGGGCGCGGATTATCAGGCATAACGCAAACTATTTGAAGAGGTATTATTATGGAAATCAAATTGGTCAAAACCACTTCCCCCATGGCTAAACCCGACCCCGATACCTTGGGGTTCGGTCAAATCTTCACCGACCATATGTTCCGCATGGAGTATAACCCCCAAGAGGGTTGGCACAATGCGCGCATCGTGCCCTTCGAGAACATCAGCCTGCATCCCGCATCGACCGTGTTGCACTACGGCGCCGAAATCTTCGAGGGTCTCAAGGCCTATAGGCGCGCGGACGGCAAGGTGCAGATGTTCCGCCCCATCGAGAACATTCGCCGCCTCAACAATTCGGCAGAGCGTCTGTGCTTGCCGCAAATTCCCGAGGACGTGGCGCTCGAGTTGCTGACCGAGTTTGTCCGAGTCGAGCAGGACTGGACCCCCTATAAGAAGGGCACTTCGCTGTACCTCCGTCCCTTCCTCTTCGGCGACGACAAGACCTTGGGCGTGCACACCATCAAGGAGGCGCAGTTCATCATCATCGCCTCTCCCGTGGGTAGTTACTACAAAGAGGGCATCAACCCCGTGCGCATCATGATTGAGTCGGACGACGTGCGTGCGGTGCGCGGCGGTACCGGCTACGCCAAGTGCGGCGGTAACTATGCGGCCAGTACCCGCGCCGGCAAGAAAGCCGAAGCGCAGGGCTACTCGCAGGTGCTGTGGTTGGACGGCGTGGAGCGCAAGTACATCGAAGAGGTGGGCGCGATGAACGTCATGTTCAAAATCGGCGGCAAAATCGTCACGCCCAAACTGACCGGCTCCATCCTGCCGGGCATCACCCGCAAGAGTTGTATCGAAGTGCTGAAGAGCGAGGGCTATACCGTAGAGGAGAGATTGTTGTCCGTGGAAGAACTGGGCAACGCCTTGGCGGACGGCACCCTCGAGGAAGCCTGGGGATGTGGCACGGCGGCCGTCGTGTCCCCCATCGGCGAGCTCAACTACTTGGGCGAGAAATATATCATCAACAACAACCGAATCGGCGCGGTTACGCAACACCTCTACGATACCTTGACGGGCATCCAATGGGGCGAAATCGAGGACAAGTTCGGTTGGACGTATCAACTGTAATCGAGGTTTAACCGCATAAACAGAAATAGAGGTAAGAAGTATGAAAAAGGTCATCATCGCAGACACCACGCTATGCACGGGGGACTATACCTTCAAAGAGAAGTTGGAGATTGCCCGCTTGTTGGAATCGCTACAAGTGGACGTCATCGAATTGCCCGCACTGTCCGAATCCAAGTCGGACGAGGTGTTGGTGCGCACCATGGCATCTTTCATACGACTTAGCCGACTATCGGTGGCCGTGTCCACCCAAGCGCAACTCGCGGCGGCCATGACCGTCTTGGACGGCGTCAAAGACGCCATCGTCCGCGTGGAGGTGCCCGTGTCCACCGTGGGTATGGAGTATTTCCACCAAAAGAAAGCCCCCAAGATGATTGAGTGGATTGGCGCGGCCGTCAAAGAGGCTAAGCGCAAATATACGGTGGAGTTCTGCGCATTGGACGCCACCCGCGCAGAGAAAGAAGTATTGCTCGCCGCCGTCAAAGCGGCGGCCGAGGCGGGCGCCTCCTACGTCACCCTCTCGGACGACGAGGGGCATATGCTCCCCGATGAGTTCGCCGCTTTGGTCGGCGAGATTGTCTCGACAACGTCGGTGCCTGTGGGCGTCAAAGCAGTGGACGACCGTGGCCTCGCCGTCGCGCAGTCGGTGCTGTCCGTCAAGGCGGGCGCTACCCTCGTCAAAGCGGGCGTGGGTACCCGTGACGCCGCTCTGGACACCTTGGCGGGGCTACTGCACGACGGGGCGCAACTCTACAGAGTAGAGTTGGGCTTGGACTGTACGCGCCTTAGGCGTATCGTCAACCAAATCAAAGAGGTGCGCTTGACGTCTAAAGAAGCCGCCGAGCATACCGAGGACAGCAACCTACTGCTAAACGAATGGGACGACAAGGAGAAGGTGCTGGAGGCCGTGGGTAAAATCGGATACGACCTCGGAGAGCAGGAGCAGGACTTCGTCTACGAGGAGTTTCTGCGCGTCGCCAAGAAGAAAAAGGTGGGGCCGAAGGAGTTGTCGGCTATCGTGGATAGCGTGACCACCCAATATCCCGCCACGTATAAGTTGGACAGCTTCGTGATAAACAGCGGCAACATCATCACGTCGAGCGCGCAAGTCACCGTGCTGAAGGATAACGCCGTGTTGCACGGCGTCAGCATAGGCGACGGCCCCGTGGACGCCTCCTTCCGCGCGTTGGAGCAAATCGTGGGCGCGCATTATGAGTTGGACGACTTCCAAATCCGCGCGGTCACCGAGGGGCGCGAGGCCGTGGGCCAAGCGCAGGTCAAGCTGCGCGCTAAGGGCAAGGTGTATATCGGCAACGGCGTATCGACGGACATCATCGGCGCCTCTATCCGCGCGTATCTTTCTGCCGTCAACAAAATCGTATACGAGGGGCAATGATGAAATTATCTTTTTCAACCAAAGGTTGGCATAACGACAATTTCGACGGGTTCTGTCGTCGAGCGGTTGCGTTGGGATTTGCAGGCGTGGAGTTGCATAACATCTCCAACGCCCTCTTTACCGACAAAGCGGGCAATTTGCTGGTGGAGAACGCCCCGCGTACCCGCCGCGAACTGTACGAGCAGAAGTTGGAATTGCCTTGCTTGGACGCGTTGGCGGATATCGCCGAGCCCTCGCAGCACGCCAAAGCCGTGCAAGAGGTGGGGGAGTGCATCACCATCGCTTCGGCGTTCAAAATCCCCTACGTCCGCATCAAGACCCAACGCAAAGAGGCCGAGGCCGTAGAGAAGGCCGTTGACTTCGTGCGCGAGACGTTGCCCGCGGCGCATCGCGCCAAAGTGGTGCTTTTGATAGAAACGGCGGGCGTTTTCGCCGACACGAGCGTGTTGCGCTCGGTGTTGGAGGAGTTCGCCGACGATAATTTGGCCGCGCTGTGGAACCTGTCCGCCGCCTATTTCTGCAAGGGCGAATCGGCAGAGGAGGTCATTCGCAACCTGGGCGCCTACGTGTGCCACGTGCACGTCAACGACGCGGTGAAGGACGGAGACGGGTTTGCCTACCGCCTGATGGGCGAGGGCGATTTGCCCCTTGGGGACATCATGCTCGCCTTGCGTTCGGTCAACTACGACGGCTATCTGTCCCTGGTGTGGGACCCCACCTGGTGTGAGGAGTTGTCCGACGAGGACATCATCATGGCGCAGTACGCCGAGTATATGCACGGGTTCGACGCGGCATTCCGCCCGCAACGCGCGCTATACCGCAACAACGCGGGGACGGGCGTCTTCGTTTGGAAGAAAGAGACCCTCATCGACGCCACCTTTTCGCAGGTGCTGGACCGCATGGTGGAGGAGTTCCCCGACCAATACGCCTTCAAATACACCACATTGGACTATACTCGCACCTACACCGAGTTTCGGCAGGACGTGGACACCTTCGCAAGGGCGTTGGTCGCCATGGGCGTCAAGGCGGGTTCGCACGTGGCGGTGTGGGCCTCCAACGTGCCCCAGTGGTATATCGCCTTTTGGGCGACCGTCAAGTTGGGCGCGGTGTTGGTGACCGTCAATACGGCCTATAAGATACACGAAATCGAATATCTATTGAAACAATCGGATACGCATACCCTCATCATGACCAAGGGCGCCAAGGACACCGACTACGGCGCGACCATCGCCGAGTTGTGCCCCGAACTAGCCGAGAAGGAGCCCCAAGCGCCTCTGCACGCCAAGCGGTTGCCCTTTTTGCGCAACGTCATCACGGTCGGCTATCGCCAGTCGGGGTGCATGACGTGGGAGGAGGCTTGGGCGATGTCCAAGACGGTTTCCTTGGAGAAGGTGCTGCGGATGGCGGCGTTGGTGGACAAGCATGACGTGTGCAATATGCAGTATACGTCGGGGACCACCGGCTTCCCCAAGGGCGTGATGCTGACCCACTACAACATCGTCAACAACGGCAAGGCCATCGGCGACCGCATGGATTTATCCACGGCGGACCGCATGATGATACAGGTGCCCATGTTCCACTGCTTCGGCATGGTGCTGGCGATGACCGCATCCATGACGCACGGCGTCACGTTGTGCCCCTTGCCGTATTTCTCGGCGAAGTCTTCGCTGGCTTGTATCAACGCCGAGCATATCACGTGCTTCCACGGCGTGCCCACCATGTTTATCGCCATGCTGGAGCATCCCGATTTCGCCAAGACCGACTTCTCGTATATGCGCACGGGAATCATGGCGGGGAGCCCCTGCCCCATCTCCACCATGCGCCAAGTGGTCGACCAAATGAATATGCGCGAGATTACCATCGTGTACGGGCAGACCGAGGCCTCGCCGGGGTGCACCATGAGCAGTACGGACGACCCCATCGAGGTGCGCGTGGCTACGGTCGGCAGACCCTTGCCCGATATCGAGTGCCGCATAGTGGACCCCGAGACGGGGTTGGACTGCGAGGACAACGTGACGGGCGAGTTTTTAGCGAGAGGCTACAACCTGATGAAAGGGTATTATAAGATGCCCCAAGCGACGGCCGAGACCATCGACAAGGACGGCTGGCTGCATACGGGCGACCTAGCGTGCCGCACGCCCGAGGGCAACTTCCGCATTACGGGCAGGCTCAAAGATATGATTATCCGCGGCGGTGAGAATATCTACCCCAAGGAGCTGGAGGAGTTTATCCTGACGCATCCCAAGGTCAGCGACGTGCAGGTGGTCGGCGTGCCCGACGAGCAGTACGGCGAAGAGGTGACCGCATTCGTTATTTTGAAACAGGGCGAGACGCTCACCGAGGGCGAACTCAAAGCGTATATGCTGGCCAATATCGCCAGGCACAAGGTGCCGCGCTATATCGTCTTTGTGGACACCTTCCCCATGAACGCGGCGGGCAAGATACTCAAGTATCAACTGCGCGAGGACGCCAAGGCCTACGTCAAAGCACTCAACAAATAATAACCATTTGTGCTATAACGCACCTTCAGAGAGGAAGGTGCGATTTTCGTTGGGGGAACTTGGGGTTCGGAGCATTCTTCCGTTCTTAATTGCGCTGATTGAAGCTTATAGAGTTCTTCTATTTCAATTGCGTAGCATACGCGGAGAGTCTCTCTTCTATATAAAAAACGCCTGCGCGCCCTCGCATACGCGCGCACGCGAGGCGCTTTGTGCGGTTCTTGTCGTTTCGGCTTGCATACGGACACTTGAAATGCATAGAAAATGGATATATATACCGCATAAACGGGGTAAAACGCCAAAAATATGCAGAAATACCCCCATTTTTCATATATTTATAAAAACCGCGCGTATTTGCTTGCCATCAAATAAACGCTTGTTGTATGATGAATGTATCAAAGAGAAAAGGAGAAAGGAATATATGAAAAAATTGATTGCGATAGTATTGGTCGTCGCCCTGGCCGTCATCGGTTGTTCGGCTTTGGTGGCTTGCAATAATGATGAGAAGACCTTGCAGGTCTATACCAACGCGGGCTTCGCGCCCTTTGAGTACGTGGACACCAACGGCAAAGTGGTGGGCGTGGATATCGATATCATGAACTATATCGGCAAAGAGTTGGGCTATAAGGTCATTATCAACGATATCGAGTTCAAAGAGATTCTGAATCAAGTGCAGGGCAATAAGTATGCCGTAGGCGCCGCCGGTATGTCCAAAAACGACGAGCGTGACAAGGTGGCCCTTTCGTCCGTCGTCTATGCGACCTCGGTGCAATATGTGATTGCCCCCAACGGCACCTTCGCCGACAACGCCGTGGTGACTCTGGACCAACTGCTCGCTGCCGCCAATAAGATTGGTATCCAAGCGGGTACCACCGGTCAATACCTCGTCGAGGACTATATCGATGAGAAAGAGGGTGCGACCAACACGACCATCGAGTATACCAACGCCATCGTGGCGAGCCAAGACATCGGCTCCACCGTCGCAGCGGTCGTGATTGACGAACTGCCCGCCAAGGCAATCGCCGACTCCAAGAGCAATTTGTCCTGCTGGAAGATTGACGCCGAGCCCGAAAGCTATGTGTTGTACTTCAACAAATTCTCCGAGGACCTCGTGAAGGATGTCAACGCCGTGCTCGAGAAGATGATTGCGGACGGTATCATAAATCAATTCATCATCAATCACAGCAACGGCAACTGATATGCCTTTGCATAGGAGAAAGAATGTCATTTAGTGAAACGATAACCTATATATGGAGTGTGCGAGGCTTGGTTTTTGAAAGCCTCGGCATTTCATTGTTAATCGCCTTGGGCGCCATCGTCATCGGCTTTGTGATAGGCATCGTGATGGCGCTTATCCGCATCGCACCCAAGACGAACGTGTTGGTCAAGGTGCTGGACAAGATAGCGCAACTGTATATCACGGTCATCCGCGGGACGCCGACTATGGTACAGCTCTTGATTATGTACAGCTCGATAATGGTCAGCTTTAAGTACCTGGAGACCAATATTGCCGTGCCCATCGTGGCCTTTGGTATCAATAGCGGCGCCTATATGGCCGAAATCATCCGCTCGGGTATCAACTCGGTGGACGTGGGGCAGATAGAGGCGGGCAGAAGCGTGGGTTTGAGCTGGGTGACCACGATGTGCCGTATCGTCATACCGCAGGCCATCAAAGTGGTGGTGCCGACCATCTTTAACGAAATCATCATCTTGGTCAAAGAGACCTCGGTGGTGAGCGTCATCGCCCTGCGTATGGGCGGCGTGCAGAAGTGGGACCTACTGGGCCTTACCAGCAAGATGGCGGTCGCCAAACCCGCCACCTACAATGCGTTCCTATACACGGCGGCCGCACTGTACCTGATTATCGTGCTGCTGCTGACGCTGGTGCAAAAATGTATCGAAAAGAGGATGAGTATCAATGAACGACGCCACTGAGAACGCTAAGAATACGCAAGAAATCGAAACGCGCGAGCCCTTGATAGACGTGCGCTATCTGACAAAGAAGTTCGGCGATTTGTTGGTGCTCGACGAGATATCCACCAAGATATACGCCGGGGAGTGCGTGGTGATTATCGGGCCGTCGGGTGGCGGCAAGAGTACCTTCCTGCGCTGTCTGAACGTATTGGAGGACCCCACCGCGGGCGAGATATTCTTCGACGGGGACGACTTGACCGACCTCAAAATCGATATCAACGTCTGTAGGCAGAAGATGGGCATGGTGTTCCAACAATTCAACCTGTTCAACAACCTGACCGTGCTCAAAAATATTACCTTGGCGCCTATCATCGTGGGCAAAAAGAGACTGCGGGCGGCAAAGCGAAACAACCGCAAGATGACGTCCTACAACAAGTGGTTGGCGAAGAACAAGGACAAGATATATGCGCGGGTGGATAGCAAAATCGCCAAAAACAAGCGCATCATCGAAGAAAACAACGCCCTCTTGGCCCCTGTCGAGGTGGAATGGGAAAAGACCAAACAAACCATCGAGAGGAAGGGCAAGTTGCTGACGACCTATGACCCCAAGTTGACCAAACAAAAACTCAAATTGGTGACCAAAATCGAGAACGCCGAGCGTGTGGTCGACCGCACGCATTACCCCGAGCCCAAGACCTATATCCAGCCCGAGTACGCCAACAAGAAGGAGATAGTCAAAGCGGCCGAAAAGAACGCGATGCGGCTACTCGAGCGTATCGGGTTGGTAGACAAGGCCAACGTGTACCCCTCTACCTTGTCGGGCGGGCAGAAACAGCGTATCGCTATCGTGAGAGCGTTGGCCATGAACCCCAAAGTGATGCTCTTCGACGAGCCTACGTCGGCACTGGACCCCGAGATGGTGGGCGAGGTGCTGGACCTCATCAAGCAGATAGCAGAGGAGGGCATGACCATGGTGATAGTCACACACGAGATGGGCTTCGCCAAAGAGGTGGGAAGCCGCGTGCTCTTCATCGACCAAGGCAAGATTGCCGAGGACAATACGCCCAAAGAACTCTTCGAGAACCCGCAGAACCCGAGGCTCAAGGAGTTCTTGTCGAAGGTGCTGATGTAGTCTATTTTGAAAATGGTAGCAAAAAGGTGTGGACGTCCACACCTTTTTTGCGACACAATTTGAGTATCTTTGTTTAGGCGATTCCTCGACTACGCGTTGCTCCGCTCGGAATGACGGAGAGCGCCTCGGCTTAGGGGAAACGTTGAGTACGGCGCAAGCGCTTTTGCTCGGAAGGTCTATTGCCGAACAGGTCAACGGAGTGCTTATAGTTTCTCCATAATGTAGTCGGCGAACTCGCGGGCGGTGGCGCCGGTAGCGTTGCCGGTCATGGTGAGGCGACGCTCGGTTTCGTTGCAGGTGATGAGCGCCTCCTCCAGCTTGTCGGCCGCTTGGGTGTAGCCGATGTGGCGCATGAGAAGCGCCGCCGCTTTGAGGACGCTCGAAGGGTTGGCGTATTCGCCGCGGCCCTCTTCCATCATCCTTAACCCGGAGCCGTGCACGGCCTCGAACATGGCGTAGCGGTCGCCTAAGTTGGCGCTGCCCGCCGTGCCCACGCCGCCCTGAATCTGCGCTGCCTCGTCCGTGATGATGTCGCCGTAGAGATTGGGCAACACGAAGACTTGGTAGCGGTTGCGCGTCTTGGCGTTGACCAGGTTGGCGGTCATGATGTCGATATAGTAGTCCTCGGCGACGATGTCGGGGTAGTCGGCGGCAATCTCGTGGCAAAGCAAGGAGAACTTGCCGTCCGTCTTCTTCATAATGTTGGCCTTGGTGACGATGGCGACGTGGGTCTTGCCGTTCTTACGGGCGTACTCGAAGGCGGCTCGCGCAATGCGCTTGGTGCCTAGGTCGGTGGTCACCTTGAAGTCCATGGCCAACTTGCCCTCAATCTCTATGCCGCGGCTACCTAAGACGTACTCGCCCTCGGTGTTCTCGCGGAAGAAAGTCCAGTCGACGCCCTCTTGTGGAACAACGACGGGGCGCACGTTGGCGTAGAGGTCCAATTCTCTGCGCATGGCCACGTTGGCGCTCTCTAAGGTGCCGCCCTTTAAGGTGGTGGTGGGGCCCTTCAAGATGACGTCGCAGGACTTAATCTCGGCCAAGACGTCGTCCGGAATAGCCTTGCCTACGGCGATGCGGTTCTCGATGGTCAAGCCCTCGATGTCCTTCAATACCACCTTGCCTTTGGCGATTTGGTCGGAAAGAAGGTACTCCATCACGCGTTTTGCCTCGCGCATGATGATGGGGCCGATGCCGTCGCCCGCGCACATACCCACGACGATTTGGTCCTTGGCGGCGAAGTCCACCGCGCCGTCGTTTCGCGCCATGGCGTCACAGCGCTCGAGTTGCTCTGTTAGTAGGGCGCGATAGGCCGCGACCGCTTGCTCCACTTGTTCTTGTACGTTGCTCATAATCTTCTCCTATTCGGGTTTCTTGCCCGTGTATGCCAAAAGGCCGCCTGCTTTTAAGATGGCTTTTTGCCTCTCGGTAAAGTTGCAGATAAGGGGGATACGTACCCCGCTATTTTGTACCAACATCGTCATTCTGCCCGCGTCCATGCCTTCCCAAACGTCGCCTATCGAGAGCACGTCGCCTTGGGAAAGTTTGTCGTAATCCTCGGGATACTCGAAGGTAAGGGGCATGATGCCCGCGTTAATCAGGTTGGCTACGTGAATGCGTGCGAAACTCTTGGCAATCACCGCTCGGACGCCGAGGTAAAGGGGCACCAATGCCGCGTGCTCGCGCGAGGAGCCCTGCCCGTAGTTGACACCGCCCACCACGACGCTCTCGCCCGCCGCTTTGGCGCGCTCGGCGAAGGTCTTGTCGCACACTGCGAAACAGAACTGCGAGAGGAAGGGGATATTGCTACGATAGGGCAGTATCTTGGCGCCCGCGGGCATGATGTGGTCGGTGGTGATGTTGTCGCCCACCTTGAGCACCAACTCGGCCGAAAGCTTGTCCCCTTGGGGTCTTGCCGCGGGGAAGGGCTTGATGTTGGGACCGCGCAAGATTTCTACCTCTCCGGCTTTGTCGGGAGAGACGGGCGCGAGCACGGCGCTATCGTCCACCGCGAAATGAGCGGGGAGGGTGATAGCGGGAGCCTCGCCCAACGTCCTTGGGTCGGTGATGACGCCCGTCAAGGCCGCGGCTACCGCCGTCTCGGGAGAAACCAAGTAGACGTTGGCGTCCGCCGTGCCGCTACGGCCCAAGAAGTTGCGGTTGAAAGTGCGCAAACTGACGCCCGCCGAATTGGGGGAGAACCCCATGCCGATGCAGGGACCGCACGCGCACTCCAGAAGCCTCGCGCCCGCCGAGAGAATGTCGACTAAGCCGCCCGACTCGGACAGCATTTTGAGAACTTGCTTGCTACCCGGCGAGACGGACATACTGACGGAGGGGGCGATGGTACGTCCTTTGAGGAGTGCCGCCACCTTGTACATATCCAAAAGGGAAGAGTTGGTGCAACTGCCGACGCAGACTTGGTCCACCCGAGTGCCGGCCAAACTCGCCACGGTCACCACGTTGTCGGGGCTGTGGGGGCAGGCAATCAAGGGCTCCAGTCGGTCTAAGTCGATGTCTATGACGCGGTCATAGACCGCGTCCTCGTCCGAGGCGAGGGGTACGTAGTCCCCTTCGCGGCCCTCGGCGGCCAAAAAGGCGCGCGTGACTTCGTCCGAGGGAAAGATGGAGGTGGTGGCACCCAATTCGGTGCCCATATTGGTGATGGTGGCTCGCTCGGGGACGGACAGATTGGCAATGCCCTCGCCGCCCCACTCGATGATGGCACCCACGCCGCCCTTGACGGTGAGCAGACGCAAAATCTCCAAACTGATATCCTTGGCGGTGACGAAAGGCTGTAGTTTGCCCGTCAAGTTGACCTTGAACATCTTGGGCATGGTGATGTAGTAGGCGCCGCCGCCCATGGCGACCGCCACGTCCATACCGCCCGCGCCGAAGGCGAGCATACCCAAGCCGCCGCCCGTGGGGGTGTGGCTGTCCGAGCCGATGAGGGTCTTGCCGGGGACGCCGAAGCGCTCCAACTGCACCTGATGGCAGATGCCGTTGCCCGGGCGGGAGAACCAAATGCCGTGCTTGGCGCACACCGATTGGATATAGCGGTGGTCGTCCGCATTCTCAAAGCCCGACTGGAGGGTGTTGTGGTCGATGTAGGCCACGCTCTTCTCGGTCTTGACCTGCCCCACGCCCATGCTCTCGAACTCGAGATAGGCCATGGTGCCCGTGGCGTCCTGCGTCAAGGTTTGGTCGATGCGTAGTGCGATTTCTTGCCCCACTTTCATCTCACCCGAAACGAGGTGAGCCTTGATAATCTTTTGTGCGATGGTCAGTCCCATTATCGTCTTGCCTCCTTATAGTCTATCCTCTTGCTCGAGCGTGTGGTCGCGCGCATTGCGCACGTGCACTTCCATTAATCTGTCGGCCTCGTAGGGATTCCTCTCGGCGATGGCCTCGTATACCGCGCGGTGCTCGGCGACCGACTCGTGCGCACGCGAGGAGACGGACATGGCCGCACGGCGATAGCGCTGAATCTTCTTGTGCAGGGGAATCAAGGTCTCGTATAAGATGGTGCTGCCCGAGAACAGGTAGATTTGGCGATGGAATTGGCTGTCCATCCCCTTGATGCTGTCGGGGTTTTGCTTGTCGGTGTAGAACTCCTGTAACTCCAAGGTCTCCCTAAGCTCGGCGAGCTGTTGGTCGGTGATGTATTTGGCGGCCTCTCTCGCGGCCAAGCCCTCCACGCGGATGCGGATGGCGTAGATGTCCGCCAAGTCCTTCTTGGTGACGCCCAACACTACGATGCCACGGGGCGTGGTCTCGATAAGGCGCTCCTGCTCCAGTCGGCGTAAGGCGTCGCGGATGGGCGTGCGCGATACGCCCAAGTCGGCGACCAACTTCATCTCGGTGAGGGTGTCGCCTCGCTGATAGTTGCCCGCCAAAATTTCGTCCTCTAATCTCTCAAACACTTGGTCTGATAGCGATACGGTCTTATGCTCAAACATACATACTCCTTATTTGTCGACGTTTATAGTCTTCTGTATTTGCCGTTAGACAGCACTTCGATTTTCTCTTCCAACTCGGCCACGGACATGGTGGTCTGCCTGCCGTCCGCGTACTCTTCGTCTATCCACGCCTTGACGGCCGCGACCAAGGGGTCGTGCTTGTCGATGGCCTCGGAGGCCATAAGGCCGTAGTTCTCGTTAATCCAATAGGCGATGCCTGCCAAGCCCGAGTTTTGGCCGAGCATGACGGTGGGACGGCGGTTCAATATCTTGGTGGTGTCGAAGATGTTGTAAATCTCCTCGTCCTTCAGTAGCCCGTCCGCGTGAATGCCCGCGCGGGTCACGTTGAAGTTGCGCCCCACGAAGGGGGTCATGGGCGGAATCTTGTAGCCGATTTCTTTTTGGAAATAGTCGGCTATCTCGGTGATGGCGGTGGGGTCCATGCCGTCGAAACTGCCCCTTAGCCCCGCGTACTCGAAGACCATGGCCTCCAAGGGGACGTTGCCCGTGCGCTCGCCGATGCCCAAAAGAGAGCAGTTGACGCCGCAAGCGCCGTAGAGCCAGGCCGTGGTGGCGTTGGTGACGGCCTTGTAGAAGTCGTTGTGACCGTGCCACTCGAGCATCTCGCTGGGGACGTCGGAGTAGTGTTGCAGACCGTAAATCATGCCGGGAACACTGCGGGGAATCTCCACCTCGGGGTAGGGGATACCATAGCCCATGGTATCGCATGCCCTGATACGTACGGGGATATCCGCGTCACGGCTCATTTTCATCACCTCGTTGACGAAGGGCACCACGAAGCCGTAGAAGTCGGCGCGGGTCAAGTCCTCCAAGTGGCAACGAGGCATGACGCCCGCCTCGAACGCCTCGCCGATGGTGGCCAAATATTTGTCCATGATTTCTTTGCGGTTGGACTTCATCTTCTTAAAGATGTGGTAGTCGCTACAGCTGACCAAAATGCCCGTCTCGCGGATGCCTAGGTCGCGCACCAACTTGAAGTCCTCTTTGCTCGCTCTAATCCAGGTGGTAATCTCGGGGAACTTGAGACCCAACTCGCGGCACTTCTCCAACGCCTCGCGGTCCTTCTTGCTGTACACGAAGAACTCGGTCTGACGGATGATACCGTAGGGGCCCGCCAACTTGGACATCAATCGGTATAAATCCACGATTTGTTTGACCGTGTAGGGCTCCACCGATTGCTGTCCGTCGCGGAAGGTGGTGTCGGTAATCCAAATGTCGCGGGGCATATTGATGTTGACGCGTCTGTGGTTGAAGGCGATACGCGGCACCTCGTTGTAGGGGAAAATATCGCGGTACAGATTGGGCTCGTCTACCTCTTGCAGCCTGTACCGCACGATTTTTTGCTCTAACAGATTGGATTTTTCGGATATTTCTACCATATTAAAATACGCTCCGATAGTGGTTTTGTGTATACAATTATACCAAAGTGCAAGTATGCGGTCAAGCAAAAGTGCGGAGTATACAATAAAAACCTATATATTTGCCCCATTTCCGTTTGCTTTTTGACGGCATATTTGATAGAATGGGTGTGCTTGGACATTTACCTATATGTCCCGATGGCCCGCGCGTATGCGGTTTCGCCGTTTTTGGGATAGCGGGCGCTAACGGGCGTATAATACTTAGGAGGACAATATGAAATACGACATCAAGAACAAACTGGGCCAAAAAGTCGACCGCCATCTTGGCTGGGGTATCATGGGAAGCATATTGATTATCATCTTGACCTTGGGCATCGTGGGTGCTTGCGCCGCCGTCGAGAATAAAGACGGTATCACGGCTGCCATCGTGATTGGCGCCATCGCTTTGTTCGTGTTGTTGGCGTACGTTGCCGTCTATTATATCAAGAAGAGCAAATCCGTACGGCCCGAGGAAATCGCGGTCGAGCCCGAAGATGAGAAGGCCGAGGCCGAAGAGGCGGAAGTGGCCGAGGAAGAGGCAGTCGCAGAGGAAGTCAACGCCGAAGTGGTTGAAGAAGTGGCCGCAGAAGAAGTGGTGGAGAGCCCCGTCGAGGTCGAAGCGGAAGCCGAGGCAGAAGTAGCCGAGGAAGAGGCCGCAGCCGAGGAAGAACCCGTAGAGGCCGCCGAGGAAGAGGCCGTCGCCGAAGAAGAGAAGGTCGAAGAAGAAGAGGCAGTCGCAGAGGAAGAATCGGAAGAAGCCGCCCCTGCCGAAGAGGAAGAGGAGCCCGTAGTGGTGATTACCGTCGAGGAAGCACGCAACACGATGGGTGACGAAGAGGCCTTGGCACTTATCGATATCCAATCCAAAAAGAGGGTCGATGGTCCTATGTGCACTATCAACGTGGGTATACTTTCCGCGACATTCGAGAAGGGCGAAGTGGTCACATTGGACGCTTTGCAAGCCAAGGGATTGGTGCCCCGCAAGCAGAATGGCTACATCGTGTTGGCCGAGGGTACCATTAACAAGGCCCTCACGGTGGTGGCCAACGATTTCTCCGCAGACGCGGTCAAGATGATTGTCGCCGCGGGCGGAAAAGCGGTGGGATGTTAGGCGGCATAACCGCCTAACGGTGTATCGCTCTGCGATACTCGATGTGTGCTCCGCACTCGATGTGCGTTGCGCTGCAACGCTCGATAGGCGCTCCGCGCTCGATGTGTTTGCTAATGCAAACGAGCGAATAAGGATGTCCGTAGGACAATAAACGAATGCGGCTTGAAGATGAGTCATCATCTACAAGTCGCTTTTGTTTTTGGACGCATAAGCGTCACTTATGAACGAAGTTTGACATCACCCGCGGTGGGAGCGAAACATAGTCTACGAGGAGCGAGGAGATATGTGTTCGCAAGGCGAACATTGCGGATAGATTTTTTTTGGCGCACCTTGAAGGGTGCGCTTTTTTTGCGAGTGAATGAGGAATGAGGAATGAGGAATGAGGAATGGAGGAAAAGTACCTCGCGTAGCTCGGCATGATGAATCGCCCGAGGGGCGACATGATGTATCGGCTGAGGACGACATGATGTACGCTCCGCGCATTTGGCTTGCCGAGGCAAGCCGCGGTGGGCGCTACTTGCGCCCTATAGATGGTGGGGGTGCGAGGCTTAGGGGATGTTTCGACAAGGCGCAAGGCGCCCGCTCAACATGACGTGCGGGGAAGGAATAGGCTCGCATAGCGTGCGCGATATGTGCGAGGCACGCGATATATACCCCTATGGGGGGTATGCGATATATTTGCCTGCGGCAAATGCGATATGCCCGATGGGCGGAGGGAATGAGGGATGGTGGCAAGGCTCGCTAAGCGTGCGCGATATGTGCGAGGCACGCGATATATCCCAAAGGGACGCGATATATTTGCCTATGGCGAATGCGATATGCCCTACGGGCGCGAGAGGGAATGAGGAATGAGGAATGGTTGTGGGCGCTACTTGCGCCCGAAAGATGGTGGGGGAGCGAAGGCTCGCGGTGCGAGCGTGAAAAACCCCCATTTGACAGCCGCTCGCGCTTTGTGTCAAATCGAGCCCCCTTTTGAGAAAGGGTGTAAGCGCGCAAGCGCTTGCAAGGTGCGTGCAAGGCACGCGATAGCGGCATTGCGCATAGATATAACCTTTTCACTTGCGCACGTAGGCGAAACGTGGTAGAATAGGAGTATGAACCGCAAGCAGATACGCAGAGATTATGAAAACGTGGATTATATTGACGAGAAGGGCAGGGTACGCACTAAGGTGTGCTACCGCGGCGCACTCTATACGCTGGAGGATATCGATGGGATAGTGCCCTTCCGCGTGATATACGCCGTGCTGACCGCCTTGTCCGTCGCGCTCTTTGTGCTGCCGCTTTGCTTCAACTTGGACGCACTGCGCACCATGTATTTCACCGCGTTCTACGTGCCGCAGGTGTTCTGCGTGTTCGTGATGGGAATGGGCGCGTACAACGTGCTATTTACGCGTCTACCCTACCGCGAGGAGGTGTACTCGACGGTGTTTTCGCGGGCAAAAGTGGGCGCCATCGCTTTGGCAGCCTTGTCCTTGGCGTCGGTGGTGACCTTTGCGGTGTTCGCGGGGCTCAACCAAGCCAAAGGCTTGGAGTACCTCGCGTTGGGGTGCGTGTTGGGGCAACTGTTGGTGGACGTGGCCTTTGTGCTGAACATACGCGCTAGCGCAATCAATAGGATTGAGCCGCCGACGGAAGACGCCGTCGCCCCCGTGGAAAGCGAGGAGAAGGAAGAAGAGAAGCGCGAGACGCCTGACGAAGGGGAAGAGATTTAGGGCTAGGCGGCGAGATGCACGGCGGGGGCGTGATGATATACACGCCAAGGCGTGATGGCCGTCCGTTGGACGAAGGAGCACGCAAAAGCGTGCGCGATATGTGCAATGCACGCGATATATACCCCTATGGGGGGTATGCGATATATTTGCCGTTGGCAAATGCGATATGCCCTACGGGCGCGGGAAAAACCCCCATTCCGCACACCGCTTGCGCTAACGTGCGCAATCCAGCCCCCTTTTGAAAAAGGGTGTAAGCGCGTAGAGCGCACAAGGAGCGTGCGGGGCACGCGAATATGGGCACGCAAAAGCGTGCGCGATATGTGCGAGGCACGCGATATATCCCAAAGGGACGCGATATATTTGCCTATGGCGAATGCGATATGCCCGATGGGCGCGAGAGGGAATGAGGGATGGTGGATTTTTAATAGAAACCATAATTCCACTATCCACTCCCCACCTTGAGAATTAGGAATGAGAAAGGGTTGGCCACTTGAGACCGATAGATGGGTTCGGTGCGCGTGTAAACACGCAAGCGCGTAGAATAGAACAATATAAATGCGCGTGCAAAGCGCGCATAACGCGTGCGATTGCTCAGCACACGTGCATATTTGCATAAATCCTTGCATAAACAGAATATTTTTTGTATAAATCGATTTTTTATAGGGATTTTGTCAAAAAGTATGCCTCAATGGGGTGTAATTTGCTTGCGTAGGGTTTTCGACTTTGCTATAATTGTACCATCAGTATAAGGGTCCTCCTATCGTGGAGATACCTCGCCTCGGATAGGACCCGCGTGCTGTGCATACTAAGTAAGATGCGCGGTGAGTGCCGCGTGCTATTAAACGAAAAACTTTTTATGGAGGTAAATTATGAAGAAATCCAAACTCTGGACAGTGGTTTGCGCTATCCTCGTGGTCGTCTTTGTGGTTTGCTGCATGTCCACCCTTATCGCTTGTAACGATAAGAACGAAAACACGGACAATGGCGACACCAACCAAGGCACCAACACGGGTGATAACGGCAACAACACCGGCGACAACTCCGGTGACAACTCCGGCAACAATGGTAACACCGGCGACACCGAGCCTGCGAAGTACACCGTCACTTTCAAAGTGAACGGCGAGACTTATGAGACCAAGGAATATACCGAAGGCGAAGCAATCAAATTGCCCACCGCTCCCGGTGTCTCCTATGCTCCCGACGCATGGCATGGTTTCGGCGGCTGGTTCAATGGTGAGACTCAATTCACTGCGAAGTCCACTCTGACCGGTGACTTGACCGTCGAGGCCAAGTGGGTCGATAACTCCGTCACCGTCGAGAGATCTGCCGGTACCTTGGTTGTCGGTTACAACAACTTCAACGAGAAGTTCTCTCCCTTCTTCTACACCAGCGCTTACGATGGCGACGTGGCCGGCATGACCCAAGTGGGCTTGCTGTCTGTGGACCGCGGTGGTAACATCGTTTACAATGGTATCGAAGGCGAAGTCATCCCCTACAACGGCACCGATTATACCTACTATGGTATGGGTAACTTGGTCGTCACCATCAACGACAACGGCAGCGCCGACTATAGGATCACCCTTCGTGACGGCGTCAAGTTCAGCGATGGCGAAGACCTCACCCTCAAAGACGTGTTGTTCTCCATCTACGTGCTCTGCGACACCGACTTCGATGGTAGCTCCACCTTCTACACCCTTCCCGTCGAAGGTATGGGTGAGTGGCGTACCAACCTGAAGACCGACGTCCTCGATAAGTGGACCGCCGTGGCCGACGCCATCCTCGCCACCTATAGCGAAGAGGCCGGTGCTTACGTCTATGCCGAGTCTACCGCTTACACCCAAGCTCAATTCGACTCCTTCGTGGCCGCCCTCAACGCCGATAACGGTGGTTGGGCCGAGCTCGCCAAGGATATCGTGGGCAAAGTCAGCGCCAGCTATGCCGCTTATGCCACCCCCGGTAACACCAATGAGGTCGGTATGGGTATGGAAGTTTGGGGCTTCGCCGGCTTTGAAGACGGCGTTTTGACCGACTCCAATGGCAAGACCTACAACTATGCCGAAGAACAGTATCCCACTATCCAAGACTACGTCGATTGCCTGAAGGCCGCCTACAATAATGACCTCGTCAAAGCCGCCGGCACCGAGAAAGCCAATGGTGACTATGCCACCTATGCAGCTGCCGTTGCGCAACGTTGGATCGCTGCCTCCGGTAAAGAAGAGATGGGCGACGAGACCGTGAAGAGCATCAGCGGTATCACCTATGACTTGGATGAGCGTTGGATTAACGTGCACACCACCAGTTTCTCCGCCACCACCGTGTATCAATTGGGCGTCTCTATCGCTCCTATGCACTACTATGGCAGCGAGGCTCTGTGGAATCCCGCCGAGGGTAGCTACGGCTTCACCCGTGGCGACTTGAACGGTATCCGTAGCAAGACCACGAAGCCCTTGGGCGCAGGTCCCTACAAGTTCGTCGAGTACAAGGACGGCATCGTGACCTTCGAGGCCAACGAGCTGTACTGGGAAGGCAATCCCAAGATTAAGAACATCATGTTCAAAGAGATGAGCGACGCCAACAAGTTGCCCTCTGTGGCCAAAGGTCAAATCGACGTGGCTGAGCCCAGCCTCAACGACTCCACCGTCAGCCAAATCTACAAGGCCAACGGCAACAACAAGCTCTCCCGTGAGGAAGGTTTGACCGTTGTCACCGACCTCGTGGACAACAACGGTTACGGCTACATCGGCTTGAACGCCGACAACGTGAAGGTCGGCAGTGACAAAGGCAGCGAGGCCAGCAAGAACTTGCGTAAAGGTTTCGCGACCCTGTTCGCCGCTTATCGTGAGTACACCGTCAACAGCTACTATGGTCCTCGTGCCAGCGTCATCCAATACCCCATCACCAACACTTCTTGGGCTGCTCCCCAACCCGCTGACGAGGGCTATGCAATCGCGTTCAGCAAGGACGTGGAAGGCAATGGTATCTACACCGACGGTATGACCGAGCAACAACGCTGGGACGCCGCCAAGGCCGCTATGATCGGTTTCTTGAAGGCTGCCGGCTACACCTATGACGAGACCACCGGTAAGTTCACCGCTGCTCCCGAAGGCGCCAAGTTGAGCTATGAAGTCATCATCGGCGGCGACGGCACCGGCGATCACCCCACCTATGCCTTGCTCGTCAAGTGCCAAGAGGTCCTCGCCTCCGTTGGCATCACCCTCGAGATCACCGACGACAGCGACAACCTGTTCGACCGTATGGAAGCAGGTAACGTCGATATGTTCGTCGCTGCTTGGGGCGGCTCCACCGATCCCGATATGTACCAAGTCTATCACAGCAGCAACTCCACGAATAGCAACCACTATCGTATTGCTGACGAAGAGTTGGACGCCAAGATCATCGAAGCTCGTACCAAGGATGACAAGACCTTCCGTAAGAACACCTACAAAGAGTGCTTGGACATCATCCTCGACTGGGCTGTGGAAATCCCCACCTATCAACGTAAGAACTGCCACGTCTTCAACGGCAACAACGTCAAAGTGAGCACCATCACTCCCGACACCACGCCTTTCTGGAGCTACTTGGCCGAGATCTACAAACTCGAAGTCAACGAGTAATCAACCAATAGGAACAATAGGGGCGAATTTATTTCGCCCCTACAATCCTATTAAAGGTGCGGCAACTCTACGGGTTGTCCGCATTTCCTTATTTTGAAAATGCGCAGGCGCGCGTATATACGTGTGTACTGCATCACATTAGGAGACTATTATGTTTAAGTTTATCATCAAGAGGTTACTTATCAGCGCGGTGATATTGCTGTTCGTAATGTTCTGCATCTACGCGTTGATGTATTCCTTGCCCCACAGCTTTGTGGACACGCAGGCTAGGGCTTTGGCCTTGCGCCCCGGTAACTTGCTCACCTTTGACGAATTGGTGACCGAGATGAAGGCGCGCTATGGTTTGGACAAAGGCCTATTCGGCGGTTATTTTATCTATTTGCGCAGTTTCTTTACGGGTAACTTCGGTGACAGCTGGTTCTACACCATCCCCGTCACGCAAGAGTTCCACAAGACCATATGGAATAGCTTCCTTTTGGGCGTCATTTCCTTCATCGCCGAGCTGTTGATTGCCATTCCTTTGGGCGTGTTGGCCGCGCGCAAACAGTACAGTAAAACAGACTATGCCGTGACGGTTATCTCCCTTATCGGTATCTCCCTGCCGACCTTCTTCACCGCCGCTTTGTTGCAATTGGTGTTCTCTATGAAATTAGGTTGGTTCGAGCTGGGCGGTATGCACGACCCGCGTATTTATGCGAGTTATCTGTCGGGAGACGCGTCATATGCGAAATATTTCTTTGATAGCGTAGGGCACTTTGTGTTGCCTGCTCTGACCCTTATCATCGTCAGTATCGGTGGTTTGATGCGTTATACCCGTACCAATATGTTGGAGGTGTTGAACGCCGACTATATCCGTACCGCACGCGCCAAGGGCGTATCGGAGCACAAGGTCATCTACAAGCACGCCTTCCGCAATACCCTTATCCCCTTGGTCACCATGTTGGGCGGCTCGTTGCCCGGTTTGTTCGCGGGTGCACTGATTACCGAGACCTTGTTCTCTATCGAAGGTATCGGTTTCGCCTCCTACAACGCGATGATTAACGGCGATATCCCCTTCACGATGTTCTATTTGACCTTCATGGCCATCTTGACCTTGTTGGGCAACTTGATGAGCGATATTTGCTACGCGCTGGTCGACCCGCGTGTAAGACTGGAATAGGAGGTAGCCATGAGCACGAAGATTAGATTTGAAAAAGATCAAGACAACGCCCCCGCCAAGCACGCAGACGTAGACCATGCCGCCGTCAATTCCGAGAAGGAGGACAACCTCAATCTCGGTTTGGTCCAACAGGGCAGCGACGTATCGGAAGAGATGAAGTTGGATGACGCCCGTCGCGTCAAAGCCGTCTCTCCCGGCCTATTGGTCGTCAAGCGTTTCTTCCGCAACAAGTTGGCTATGGTGGGCCTTAGCATCCTCGTGGTGCTGTTCTTATTCTGCTTCTTGGGCGCGGCCATCTATCCGTATAGCCAAAGCGAGACGTTCAACACGATTAAGGAAATCGAGGTAGACTACGCCTTTGCCAAAATCAACACGTCCTATAACAACCTCAACGTGGTGCCCGACTATAGATTGCCCAAGTCCACCGTGCGTAACTCGGTCAATATCTATATCAAGGACCTCGACAAGCAGATTGCGAACGGCGGCAGCAATCAGTTGATTTCGGACGACGACGAGCGCTACGTCATCACCAAATTGGCCGATAAGGTCTACAAGTTGGAATATAACGGCTGGACCCAGGTCGCAGAGCTGCGCAACAGCGTGAGCGTCGGTACCTTCAGCGCGGACAAAATCGCCTGCGAAATCAGTCTGACGGAGGCCAACGACGAGCTGAGACAACTGCTCGTCGACGATTGGAACGCCAAAGCCAAAAAGGTGGAGAACGTCAGCGTGGTCTATAACGGCTCGACCTACACCTTGGACAGCAAGAACAAAGTGGTGGTCTGCACTTATGCCGCTTTGATAGAGAACGCCGAGGCGCGTATCCCCGAGTTCGGCGACGACATCATCAACGAGGCGTACAACCACCTCGACGACCGCTATACCGTGGGCGGACAGACCTTCTACGTCCGTCCCTACAACGACAAGGGCAACGTGGGCTACCACGTCGAATTGCTCGAGGACTATCCCGTGTTGTACTCCACCACGTTGAACTTCGACCGCTATAACCTCAAAGAGGACCTTGCCATTGAGTTCAAAGAGGCTACTTTCAATGCGATGGGCGCTATGGCCACCGCCGGCATCAACACCACCGCCTACACCGTGGCGGGCAAGGAGTACACCATCACCTTGAACGGCGACCACTACGATATCACCTATCAAGAGGGTGGCGAGGCCAAGCAATACGTGTATATGAGCGATTATTCCATCCGCCGCTATACGGGTGAAGACACCATCTCGGTCGCGACCAAGTTGGCTTTGCGCGCGGTGATGGACGGCATGATAGCGGCCGGTAAAAAAGAGCTCGAGACCCAAGTCGAGATGGAGGCCTTGGACGAAGGCGAGTACGTCTATGATGAAAACGGCGTGCTGCAATTCGCCCCCGAAGACTTCTACGTCAAGACCGAGGACAAGGGCTTCGGCCAACAGTTCGTCTTCCGTAATAACCAAGAGAAGATGGTGGCCGATATCAACGCGCCCCCCTCGAAAGAGCACATCTTGGGCTTGGACGGCAACGCCATGGACGTGTTGGCACGTATCATGTACGGCGGCCGTATCTCCCTTTTGATTGGTTTCATCGTCGTGTTTATCGAGATTATCTTAGGCTCCATCATGGGCGGTATCTCGGGCTACTTCGGCGGTGTGGTGGACAACATCATCATGCGTATAGTGGATATCTTCTACTGCATCCCGACCATGCCTATCTTGATTATCTTGGGCGCTATGTTCAACACGCTCAAGGTGGACAATATGCTGCGCGTGGTGTATATGATGATGATTTTGGGCTTCTTGGGTTGGCCCGGTATCGCGCGTCTGGTGCGTGGCCAAATCCTCAGCTTGCGTGAGCAAGACTTCATGATTGCGGCCGAAGCGAGCGGCTTGACCGCCAAGCGTAAGATACTCAAACACTTGATTCCCAACGTCATCCCGCAACTGATTGTGCAAGCCACCATGGGCTTGGGCGGCGTTATCCTCGTCGAGAGCACGCTGTCCTTCTTGGGCTTGGGCGTCAAGTTCCCCATCGCCACTTGGGGCCAAATCATCAACAGCGTCAAGGATATCGACGCCATGCAGACCTATACCTATATATGGATACCCGTCGGCGGACTTATCTGTTTGGCGGTTATCGCCTTCAACTTCGTGGGCGACGGTTTGCGTGACGCATTCGACCCCAAGATGAGTAGATAGGAGGTGTCAGATGAGTGTTATCGACAGATTAAAGAAAAAGCAAGAAAAACGCAAAGACGCCAACTATATCTCTTTCTCCGAATCCGCCAAGATTACCAAGCAAAACCGCAAGATTACCATGGCGATGGAGAAGGAGCGCAATCGCAAGAACGTGCCCGAAGAGGAGTATATCACCGCCATGAAGGACCCCGACAACGTCGTGGAGTTCGATGACGTGCATACCTACTTCTTCACGTCCGTCGGTACGGTTAAGGCCGTCAACGGCGTCAGCTTCAACGTGCCCCGTGGCAAAACCGTGGGCGTCGTGGGTGAGTCGGGCTGCGGCAAATCCGTGACCAGTTTGTCCCTCATGCAGTTGGTACAACGTCCTTCGGGTCAAACCGTGTCGGGCGAAATCCGCTTCAACGACGGCAACAAGGTCTACAACGTGGTCAAAACGCCGACCAAGATAATGGAAAAGTTGCGCGGCAACAAGATGAGCATGATTTTCCAAGAGCCGATGACCAGCCTAAACCCCGTGTTCAAAATCGGCGACCAACTGGAAGAAGTGTTGGAGTTGCACGACAACATCTACACCAAAGAGGAAGAGCGCGCGCGCCGCAAGGCCAAGAGAGCGTTCTTGTCGTCCTTAAGCACCGTGTCGAAAGAGGAGCAACAAAAGGCGTTGGAGACCCACGCTTTGGAGTTCGAGTGCAACAAGGAGCGAAACAAGCGCCGCGCTATCGAACTGTTGGAACTGGTGGGTATCGCCAACTCGAAGGGCGTGTATAAGATGTATCCGCACGAGTTGTCGGGCGGTATGCGCCAGCGCGTGATGATTGCCATGGCCTTGGCTTGCAACCCCAACCTGATTATCGCGGACGAGCCCACGACGGCTCTGGACGTGACCATTCAGGCGCAGATACTCGAGTTGCTGCGCAACATCAAGGACAAATTGGGTACCAGTATCATGCTGATTACGCACGACTTGGGCGTCATCGCCGAGATGGCCGACTATGTGGTGGTCATGTATTCGGGCAAAGTGGTCGAGAAGGGCACCGCAGAGGATATCTTCGACAATCCCTGCCATCCCTACACTTTGGGCTTGATGCATTCCAAACCCGTGGTGGGCGTCAAAGTCGACAGGCTGTACAACATCCCCGGCAACGTGCCCAACCCCGTCAATATGCCCGACTACTGCTACTTCCGCGATAGATGCGACTATCGCTGTGACAAGTGCAACGGGCAATATCCCGAGTTGGTCGAAGTGTCCGAGGGTCACTTCGTCGCCTGCTACCGCGACTTCAAAGAGGCCGAGCCTGCCGTTAGCAAAGAGGAAGCGGCGGACGCGTCCGCCCCTGTAGAGGCCGACTTGAACTCCGAAAACGTGGGGGACGCAACCCCCGCAAAGGAGGGAAACGATGAATAACGAACTAGAGAACAACGTCAATCAAGAAACATTGAACGAGCAACCCGTGGTCGACGTGGAAGAAGTGGCCGAAGAGGCCTTGGAAACCGTCGCCGAAGAGGAGGCCGAGACCATCGCCGCCGAAGAGCAAGAAGAGGAAACCGAAGAGCGCGTGGCAGGGCAGACCGCCCAACCCAAAGCCGCGAAGGGTATCATCGGAAAGATTTTCGGCAGAGCTATGCCTCGTGCGCCCAAGTTGCAGTTCCCCGAGTCCGCGCCCATCGTGCACGACCCCGAGAATTTGCTCGAGGTCAAGGATTTGCGCCAATACTTCCCCATCAAGGCGGGCTTCTTCAAGCACACCGTGGGTTACGTGCGCGCCGTGGACGGCATCACCTTCAACATCAAGCGCGGCACCACCATGGGCTTGGTGGGCGAGTCGGGTTGCGGCAAGACCACCACGGGCCGTACCATCCTGCGCCTGTACAAGAAGACTGCCGGTCAGGTGCTTTTCGACGGGCAAGAGATCTTCGATATGACCAAGAGCCAACTGCGCTGCTTCCGTCCGCAGATCCAAATCGTGTTTCAGGATCCCTATTCGAGCTTGTCCCCCCGTTTGCCCGTGGCCGAGATCATCGGCGAGGCCGTGCGCGAGCACAAGATCGTGCCCAAGGAGGAGTACGAAGAGTATATCACCCGCATCATGAAGGACTGCGGTTTGCCCGAATACTACAAGGAGCGTTATCCCCACGAGTTTTCGGGTGGTCAGCGCCAACGTATCTGCATTGCGCGTGCCTTGGCCCTCAACCCCAAGTTCATCATCTGCGACGAGCCCGTATCGGCCTTGGACGTGAGTATCCAAGCGCAGATCATCAACCTATTCAAGGATCTGCAAAAGCAGTACGGTTTGACCTACCTGTTTATCTCGCACGATCTGTCGGTGGTGGAGCATATCTCCGATACCGTGGGCGTTATGTATCTAGGCGACTTGGTGGAGTATGCCGAAACGGCCGAGTTGTTTGCGCATCCCGCACATCCCTACACCAAGGCTTTGTTCAGCGCTATCCCCATCCCCGACCCCAAGGTCAAGATGAACCGTA
>Ga0310690_10003041_pt1 | contig 25966 bp, 56 predicted proteins | sample AusTroGonzalo_MG_2_FD_207661 | JGI IMG/M metagenome (GOLD analysis project Ga0310690, IMG submission 207661) | Bovine rumen microbial communities from tropical cattle in Woodstock, Queensland, Australia - Gonzalo_04 (v2) (version 2) | ecosystem: Host-associated > Mammals > Digestive system >... | reverse complement strand
CTCCGGTATACTGCCAAAGATTTCCAGTAGATAGGTCTTGTGCTACGTCGAATGGATTTGCTGATAGTACCACAGGCTTTCCGCCCGCATAGTACCCTTTATAAAATGCAACTGTAGAGGATGTGGACATTTTTCACCTAATTGGTACTGGAAATTATATAGGTATTTGTCTCTGAATAAATATCCAGCGTTTTGAGTTCATTCATCAGTCGCTGGATTTGGAAACGAATGGAGCGAATAGCGGTTTCGGCCTTCTCGATGGACGTATACTCAATGGTGACCGTAGCCTTTCTAATAAGCACAGCCGTGTTGGAAGCCGGAGCACTTACCGGAACGGTGGACAGCTCGTCAGCATAGGCCACGTGTTCCCAGGTAACCTCTGGTGTTCCCCCGATATATGGGGGAACATTACGCTTGACTACAAAAATCTCCGGAACAACGCCATCAGTATTGGTTACTTGGTACAATACGCGACATGTACCAGCATTTTCAGCCGGCCCCGACATTGACACCTGAAGAGTAACGCTAGCCATTTAACGCCCCTTTAATAATTTTTCCAAGTCTTTAGACGCTTCCTCAGATAATTTGATATTTAAATCTTTTATCTGCTTTAGGAGCATTATCATCTTAGTCGACACTGTACGTTCAAGTTCTTCAACATTCTCTTCAGAGTTTGCATATATGGAAGTAGCTTGGTCCGGATCGTCATACTTGTTGGAGATCTCTGGAGGTGTTATGAAATCCAACGTCGGTTCTGCCGTGACCACTCCGTCCAGTTTCATCAGGTGTTCGATATATGCCTTGATGCTGTCGGAAAATGGTTCTGGATCTTCTTTGGGATTTCCAGTAATTAGACGAGCCTCCGTAATAGCCCAAACCACGTCATCCAGATCTGGAGGTGCTGCCTCAACTCTAGCAACTCGAGCAAAAGTTCTACAAGTAACAGCGAAGGTAACAGGGTCTTGCCAAAATAGGTTAGTAGTAATCAAGCCTAAAGCAGCATTGATCCTTTCAAGGTTTCTTTTAAGCACCTTATGATCATGCTGCTTTAGAATTTGCTCTATGGTCTCTGGTTCGAGGTCGAAGATATCGTCTCCGATGAGATGATAGGCATAGAGCAGCAAAGGAGTGGCAAACGCCTCCTTATTTGACAAGATCTGGCTCATAGAAGCCCTCAGCCAAAGATTTGACAGAAATCTGCACGAAGGCTGCTGGGCATTGCCGAGACGCAGTCGACTATATCTTCGGGTTCAGTACTTGTAGTGTAACCCTGCATCGAGGCCCACTTTGCCATCTGCTGTCTAGTGGCCTCAACCATCAAGCGACCCTTTGGTATGCTATGCTCGTCGTCTATTTCAACCTTATCTGAAGCGGATTTTTGGAGAGCTTCCTCAGCTGTCATGTACAGCGCATCCTCGATGCGTTCCATCCCGAGAGATGAAAGCTTATTCATCAATCCAAACTGTTGATCGAAGAGATCAACGGCATCGGCAACCGTGGTTGTCAATACCGCAGAGCTGTCTTCGGGAATCTGCTCGGCGATAGACGCAAGTTTATACATACGTTGGGCGTAATCTTCCTCGCCACGATTGCGAGCATAGTCAGCGCGCTTACGTATTTCTACTCCGGCCGCCTCTTTATTAAAATGTGAGGTCCCCGCTAAGCGTAGAAGATCGACTTCATCTTGGCGGCTGATGTTGTAATCATGCCCGTACGCGCAGTCCAGCAGCTTGTTTGCGCAATCACGGCAGAAACCCAGAGGATAAGATGCCCGCTTAATGAGAAGTGCTTGTATGCTTTCATTCATCTGATCCAAATCCGAAACAAAGAACTCCGCAGTATGGGAGGCGGATTTTACGATGATATGTTCACACTCAAGCGGACGGTATTGATAATCTTTATCAGTAATACCAAAAAGATTACACGCGTCATTGATTTTGCTAGCATAAAGAGGATTCATTGCATTACCGGCAGCAGCCCGTTTGCGAAGTTCTGCACCGGCATTCCAGGCGCCTGCCTTGGTATCAATCCGTAGCCCGGCGACCACGACAGCATCACTGGCAGCGGGATTTAAATCCGCCTCACTTGCTGTCTTTACAAAGTCAGGAACTTGAAAAATTAGATCTTCCATATTATTTTTGCCCTCGACAATTAGGGTAGTTATCCGTGAACTGCTAAATTATAACATAAGGTATAGAAAATGTCAAATAGAGTTACACTTAGCGCTAGTATGTTAGACTCGATGTTGCAGGCCAAGGGGATACGTATACCTAAAAAGCCTTGCTGCGGACGTCCAGCGCCTACAATGCGTTATGCACAATATTTAGCAAGATTAGGATACCACGGCAAATTCGCTATTAATAGCGGCGGCGTTGTTACCGAACTGTGCGAAATTCCCTAAAACACAGACACGTCTCCCATACCTCCAGTTATAGCATTCAACGCCGCTTCCGACATTTCATATTTCGGATCCATTGAAAAATTAGGCCAGTCTTCGGTTAAATCGCACAAAGCAATATAGCCTATATTAATAGCGTGTGCCGCATCATCATATCTACCAGCTGCACGCTGAAGAATGTAGACGTCTTTAATAGAAGCTTTTGAAAACTCTTGAGGGCGCTCTACAATATTTAACATCTCAAGAATAGACTCTTTGGGGCTAGCCGGATTAAACTTAGGCACCCTTAATAATCCGGAGCGGATCGAATTAAACGTCAACAGCAATGATCTGGTCTTGTCAACGTTCGCACTCTTACGACTGCCCGACTCCTGATAGGTTACCAACTGTTTACCGGTACGAAAGACGTATGCGAAGGGATAAATATGCTCTTTTAGATAAGGATGACGCCCAAGAAGTACCGACTCTCTAACGAATCCCGCACCAGTGTAGTCGTGTGCAAGCATTTTTGCGCCGACTTTGGCATAAACCTCAGCGACGCGATCTGCTTCTTCCTCCGGAGTTAAACCATGGGGAAGTGCTTCCAAAAACAACACGCAAGTATCGCGCTGCCCCACTTTTTTACCTATCACAGCAATGGCTGTACGGCTAAAGCCTCCGCCACCGCCTGACCAGTCTACACCGACAAATATATAGGTAAAGTCTTTAGCACGTCTTGAAGCCGACTCAAGTGTATTCTCCCAGGGCCCTTGCGCTTTGACCAAATCATCCAAGGATAAAAGTTTGACTGCCTCGTCACACTCTACGCCGATGATTTCGTTGTAGAACCGGGCTTTATCCCATTCAGCCTGTCGGCTGCGAAGAACTGCCCACTTGGTTTTATTTTCACAATGCATTGGGAGAATAATCTGTGGAACATGGTAACCGGCATGGAATCTCTGACGCTCCGGAAACTTAGGAAGCCATCCACCAGTACGCGGATCAAGAATTTTTCCGCACTGAGCACAGCATAAGCCCTCTTTACCGATCATCTTGATAAGCTGCTCATCTATGTCGGCAATATTCCACTTATTGCAGTGCGGACACTTAATAGCCCAGTGGCACTGGGAAGATTTGGAGAACTGCAAGGTTAGCAGAGTATCTGAAGTTTTTGGAGTACCGGAGACCTGAATACATCCGTACTTTGATGCGTCGGTAGTAGACTCAAAAACAGGTAAGAAGTCCGGGTTTACATCCTGCGCCTCATCCGTTTGCAGCGAACCGCAATTGGTCAAACCACGAACAGAGTCGGGATTTAGATAGGAATGTGCGAGTGTTAGTGTATTTCCATTGAGAAATGTCTTCATCTCAATAGAGTGCGCACCTTCCTTGTCAATAAGCAAGGGTGTAGCGGGAGACGATTTCATCAACGGATAAAGCACCTGGCTATTAAAACGTTTGATCTGCTCATAACGAGGTGCAATATAAATAGAGTTGAAACTCTCGATCATGCCGGTAGTCAGAAAACTGACCTCGGCTGAGGTAAATGATTTAGAAACCTGTCGACCTGTTTGTAGGGTTAGATATTTAGGTCGTTCTAGTGAGAATAACGGCAAGAACATAAAATGGCCATCCAAGGTCATCGGTTTACGTTCATACCTAAATAACCCTATTAGAGGAGAGAAATCGTGCAATTCTCCTCTCTTAATACGGTCTTGAGTTTCTTTTATTAGTTTTTCTGGATCCATGTATAGTCCTTTCCTATATTAATATACCTTGAAATCTAAAAAAGAACAATTATAGTAGAAAGTAGTCTCTAACTAATACAAGGATCTTAAGTAATGCATTACAAAACAGCAGCAGCGATCAAAAAGATCGCCAGTAAAATCGCTCAAAATTATCTGTTAAAATTGGCAGCTGATGGTACGCCTGCTGCTGATGTTGCCGGGGGCAACTACCAGCTGGGGAAGTTAAACGCACTAGAACGAGGTGTAGGAACAACCAAGTTCGGCAACTACGGTAAACCGATCTTTAATGCTCCTACTGTTCATGAATCGTGGCAACCATGGTCGGACGAGGCTAACCGACAAAGAGAGTGGGTGCGCCACAAGGGAAACTATGACGTACCAGGCGTAGAGGCTGTAGTAACTCCGGAGATGTCTGCTCAGGATATTTCCGATGAAAAAATCAAAGATTATTCAAAACTCTCGTTAAAGGAAATGTCCGATCTCTCTGGACGGGATATTAAACGTTGGAGCAGAACTCACAATCCTGATGGGTCTAAGAAGCTTCCTAGATATGTGTACCCGAACAGTAGCAGACTGAACGAGATTAAACCGCTACTAAGTGGCCTAACTCCTACGCCAAGATTAAAAGGTTTAAACAGAGGCCAGCTAACTCCTGTTTCACCAGTATTAAAGGGTTTAAACGGAGGTCGGATTGCCTCGAGCCAGTTTCTAAGGCGCGGATTAACTGGCGGGGTTAAAGCCGTAAGTAGTACGCTGCCCGTGCTTGGACTACGTAGTGCCATTGACAACCTTTTTAAAGGAAACAAGTAAAGCTACCCAGTTAATAATTTAATCCGTATATAGAAACCCGTCTACAGGATCTGGACGGTATGCTTAAATATACTTAACAAAATCCCCGACCCTCGTAAGAAGGTCGGGAATTTTTTTGCATAAAAAACCTCCGATAAGCCTGGGGAAAGGAGGAAAGCCCTGACTTATCGGAGGCGGAGGAGGGGCAATTACTTTTGTTCTACGTCTACTTCTACATCAGCAGTCTTGGTCTCGACTAACTTTTGTTGAAGCTGGTCATAGGACTTCTGGGCCGCGTTCTTCAAAACGTCGCCCTGGGCCTGAGTAAGCTTACCCTGGCTGACGTACTGATTGATTTGGTCTGATACTAGCGCGGCACCACCGATATCATAAAGCTCTTTCAAGGCTGTAGATAGTGATTGCTTACTGACACAACCAGTAAAAAGAGTAAGACAAATAGCACATGCTAGTAGAGCTTTATACATCATATACCTCTCTTAACGATAGTTTTTATGGTTCCAGAGATCGGTAGCGGCATGCTTTTCAGCCTCTTTTTCATCCGGGGTTAGATTAGGGTCGTTATCGATTTCTTTATGCTGTGCAGCCAACGAAGGTTCTGGACGTTTTAGAGCCGGCTTAGGTGTGGGCCGTGGAGTAACCGCAGGCCGCTTCTTCGCCGGTTTACGCGGAGGTTGCGGGTCGTAAATACCTTCCGGCCCCCACCCGCCAGGAGGTGGCGTCATAGGTTTAATTGAGGGTTGTTTCTGCTCCTGCGCTGCTGCAGTCTTCGGCACCTTGTTATTCAAATACCGATCGATCCAGTGTGGTTTTTTGTTTTGTGGTAGGGGTTGTTCCTGTGGTAGCTTCTCTCCTGTCGGCTTCTTTGACGGGTTAGTCGGCGCCGGGGGTGGAACAGGTCTATCTGCTCCATATGCGCCGGATGCAATCTTCTGCAAAGCTTTAAAACATTTATCAGTCATTGTAAAAAATCCTTAGTATAATTGAGTTTTGTTATACTAAAACACATATATCGATAAAAAGCAAATCAGCCACTCTTGAAAAATCAAAAGTGGCTGGCGTTTTTTACTTAGAAGAGTTTACTTGTTCTGTACCTACTTTGAACATGACTCGGTCTTTAGCCTCTTCCTGCTTGCCCCTGTTCCAGGAAGAAACAGGTCTAAAGTATCCAGTGACACGTTCGAGAGTACACTTCGCAAGTTTCCCCACATTTTGTACTCATGTCAATCACCCCCCTTAGCACTCTCTGGTGCATTTACAGGTTAGTTTGTTTAACACAAACAGCCCCTTACCCCACACACGCTCCGAACTCGACACATTAGTTGGTCTGCAGTACCGATGTCCGAAACGCGGACAGGTGTTGGTCGAGAGTGGTGCCAGACAAGATGCTGTCATCTACGAGTACTAAATATACCTCTAGATCACTCTTCTGGCAATTTGGATATAGCCTTCTCCGTGTCGATTTCACGCTTAATCAACCTCGGAGCCTCGCATTCAAGCGTGACCAATCTATCCACCGCCGAGAGCACCACATCGGCCGACTTGTTTTTGGCCATGATCATATTCAACAGAGTATTTTCAACGTCTCTAAACTGTTTTTCAGTCATTTAAACCTCGCAATCCTTCCTTCGCTCTTCACTATCTTCGAATCCGATATATGCATACCAGACATCATCCGGACAATCGTTATCCAGCCTAATCAACCAAGCCTTATATCCTTGCTCCTCGAGCGAGTATATGATACTGGAAATCTGGTCGAGATAGACTGACCACGTACCGTCTCCGTTATTACCCCCACAGATAAGGGCGACATAATGTCCCTCCACAATAGCCGCTTCCAAAAGAGTAGGATCTTTAGCCGAACTAATGCAAGCACAACATACACCGGCCCGCAGCGCTCGAACTACATCAGAATCTTTCGCCAGAGGGTTCACCAACTCCCCGGTCTTGAACTCCTTAATAAGCCTATGGATCAGCTCATTGTTACAGTACTGGGAAACCACGCAGCCTCCTGAGGCGGGAACATCCTTACAAGAACACTTTTCCTCACCCCCGGACTGATGATAGGGGCGATCCTGCAACTGTTGAGTGTGCTCCTGCCTCATCTTAAGCTCTTCAAGAGCTATAGTGATATCAGTAATAGTTTTTGCCGCCGTCCACGCTACGTCTGGCGTACCGTTCTGGACAAGGTCCATCATCCGGTCTTTGATAGTATCATAATCTTTGTTAGTCATTTAAACCCCGCAGTCCTTTCTTCCTTTTTAACAGGATTAAGCTTTATCTCATGAATAAGATGTTCAAGATTGAGCAACGTATTTACTAGTTTTGGAAGCTGCCCAATCGGGGTAGCGGTGTCGGTGATCACCGACACCAATCTGCTCCTAACTTGTTTTATCTCTTTAGCCGTCATACTACCAGATAATTGGCGGTAGTTTCAGAGAATCATTGGTCGGAATACCCCTATCCTCTTCTTCAAACATCTCTCGCGTAGTCTGAATAGTCTGGATAGATACCAGCGCGTCGGTGAGCGTAGCTAATGCTTCCCATTCATTCGGCTTCTTACTGTCCACCCGAGTAAGAGCATCGAACAACTTATCTTCGATCTGCTTAAGCTGCGTATCGGTCAACATACTTATTCCACCGACCAATTATAATATTTTTTATAAATCACTCCGCGTCCCTTTACGTTGGGAAACATATCTTTCAGATCGTCCACAAGCTTGTCGAGGATATCGATATGCAGCTGGTACTCGCCCTCTGGACAATCCTTAATGCTATAAAAGGACGAGTATAGATAGAACCATCCGCTTCTCAGATCATTAGCTGACCAGCCATCCCAGCTGGAGACATAGCGCTGGATACGGCGCCACGTTGTACTATCCATGCCTTCGATAAATACCTTTACCTTCAGTGCGCCCCATTCGTCCTTCTCATCAGAGATCTCCCAATCCTTAAGGTCAGGATCAATCATCTCGTTGACAGTCATTTCTCTTTCCTTACTCATTCTCTTCTTCCTTTCCCCAGAACTGGTTTATTTTCTCGCACATGTCCCGATATTCGGGCTCATCACGATTCAATGCTAAAAACTCAGGAACGCTATACTCGCCGTAACGATCACGAACGCTGCACTCAGCCCACTTATCGGTTAATTCGGATTCGACGTACACGTACTTATCGTTTATCACCCGATAAGACCAAGGTTTCCCGACGGGCGGGGAGCAGATCAGTCTAGGATTGGATATTTCTATATAGTTCATAAGAGCATGCAACTCGTCCTGATCCTTGACATGAATCCGCCCGTCTTCTTCAGTGTAATCAGCTAATGCGTGTACACGTTGACGCTCCAGTTCGTCATCAAGCGCTCTCATAACATTAGACTCAGGCATTATCATATTATCTGACAGAGGCATTTCGTACCTTCCGAGGGCAGCTTCTGCCAGCATATTGCGCTGAATTGCGGTTCTCGCATTCGGCTCGAATACACATACGACGTGTTCAATATTACGGACGGCATTTTGTGTAACGTAGCTGATGTGGTCATCCGTTCTATGCAACTCGGCCTGCAGATTTTGCGCGTGTACACGAGTTAATCGATCAAAACCCTCTTGAGCCTGCTCAGCAGTGATTGCGTTGGGTGCATCAGCTTGCATACCCATTCGATAGTCCTGATTGATTTCTGTAAATGGCGTACCGCCAGGTCTAAGATTGACCTCCGTAGGTGAGTAGTCTACGAAATAAGCTCCAGACGTCGGAGGCTCTGTGACCTGTCCGCCAGCGCTTATCAATTCGTTTACTGTATAATGTTGAAACATATCCATAAATAAATTAGTTGTACCTGTAGGAGTTGCGGATATGACGAGAGGCTCAGGAGCGCTGGTGATTACATCCATCACCGGTGTACCATAGAAGGTATGATTTGCGGAATCATAACTCCAGCTGTGGTCCGGATACGCTTCATGCAGTGAGCTGTATGCCTCTCTGAGCCTGTCAATAGATATACGTTGCCATGTAGCCGGTTCTGGGGTAGGCGTGGCGGTATATAAGCCCTGAAAATTTACCGTAAAACGTGGTCCAAATGCCACTCCTCCACTGGTGAACAGGCTGGTATCACTCGTGATATCATCGGGCCACATCAAGAATCTCCAACAGGGTATCCATATAGCGCTTACCGAACGTGTATCTGCCGGTTCTAGCCATCTCCTTTACGTCATCTATGGTATATACCATAGTCTCAGGAGGAAAACTGAAGCAGTAGGTATCGGGAACAGCTTTATGTACAAGGATAGGAGTACTGCCTGCCATAAGTTGTAGCATACGTACTCCCTGAGCCTTTTTGAATTCTCTCAACGAGCGTTCGAACTTTTCTATTGCTGTCATACTATTGGTATCAACTTCATTATTGCCACTGCTATCAGTGCTGCTATTATGAGTATTGTCACCGCGTACTGCGGTTGTAACCGATTCTGTCCCATATTCTACGCCGTTTGCCTCCAACCAGAACATTAATTCGGACACCACTTGAGGAGCATCTTTGTCACTGGACTTAAGTATTCTGGGAAGTAGCTCTTTCCAGAAATCTCCTTCGAAACCCCTTACACAAATAATAGGAGAATCACCCTTGGTATTAAGGGTGATTTCCACAACACCTATATCATCAAGTATACAAAACATTACAGCCAATTCCTCAGTTCAATGAAGTCCAGATCACCGGAGGTGTAAATAAGAGCGAAACCACGGGCCCAATTGCTCATCTGAGAGTTATTGTATCCCTGCTCCAGTTTGCACAGACACCCCGTGCGATACACCCCAAATCGAATAGCCGGAGAATGTGTGTGCCCGATAATAGCTGGACGTTGGAACGTTCTCGCGGTCTTTTCCAGATTGTTACCGCCCACGCCAAAGATATCCGCTGAGCCGTGGTGTACTACCACGTGAGCGCCAGCCTCATACCAATCATTGTCGTCGAGGGAGTGTACACTTCCATAAGTCTGGAGCATCTTCACAAACATCTGATTGAAGTACTCCTTAAACTGTGGGTACTGGTCGGTAAACCTACGGATGAAGTCTTCATGATTTCCCCAGAGAAACTTGATCTGGTCCTTGGTCTTGATATTCTCAAGATACCTGGTAACTGTCCATTCGAAGCCTTTATTATCGATGTTGAACAACCCCTTCAGCACTCTGTTCGACCGCTCTAGTTCTTCCGCGAAGTCCGCGTGAGTGGATTCATATTCACTATGTGGGTTAAAGGATCTGCAATCGAAGATATCGCCGTTGAAGATAATCTCATCAGGACGTAATTCGGACAATATCATACCTAGCTGTGAACAAACCGAAGCTTTGCCACTGGTGTTAAGATCGGTAGAAACCAACCCCGGAAGATGCAGATCAGACAGCACCAACGTCTGCTTAGTTTCGTATTCAGCTCCGGTGTTATCTATGATTACGCCGTTGGATACGGCCAAAGCTTTAGGGTATGTTCCGGCATTTGCCATACCTACGGAGTGATCGACAAAGATACGTCTCTGGACAAAGTTTCCTTTGTTGATGACGATGAAGCCACGCTCCCACAGATACTTGTCTGTTTCGTTCTTCCTGTGCTTGAGATAGGAGTCCTTAAGCGTAGGCTTTACAGAAAGTCCCTCTCCGCTGTTAAAGATAAGTCTATTAATAGTAGTGCGAACGTGCGGATCGGCCAATGCACCAGGAGATGCTATAAAATGTTTGTTAATTCCTTTGGGAGTAGGTCTTATGGACAGCTCCTGGCGGGTGCAGTTCACAATCATCTGACCAGGGTAGAGCATGGGATCCAGCGCGCTAAGAGCAGTTTTCACATAAGGAGTAATGTGTTCTTGGTTGCGAAGGATCAAATTGCCAATGCGCACATGATCCTGAACGATGCTGTAGCCATAGCCACGCTGTGCATGCAGGGCTTTCAATTCGTCTTTCATAGCCACTACCACAGTGCGTACACCACTGGTAGCGATCAAATTGGACACGACGTTCTCATCGTCCAGATTATGTCCTAGAATAATAACAGTTTGGATGCCCTCTCTGGCGACGATCTGGTTGATGAGTTGGAAGACACACTCGGGAGTGTGAGTACCAAAAGTGTCCCCGATGACGAGGTATCTGCCCTTGGTATCGAACCACTCGAACTGAGGATTGAAGTACCCGAACTCGTTTAGAAGCTGCTCTGCGTTGTCTTCAATCTGTTTAAATTCCTCCTCGGATACGTCCAGATTAAAGTGCTGGTTGTATTTCGCGAGCGATACTGTGCGAAGAGCCTCAGGCTTCCAATGTATCAGGTTGAGATATACCGTAACCAGATCGGCTATCTCTGGCTGAAAATTGGCGGGATTACCGTCGCCGTCGGAAGGTAGATCCATCTGGGTGACTACCAAGGACTGACGAGCTAATTTGCGGGCGCGGTGCTGGGCTATTTCACAAGCTCTGCAGACGTTGCGTCTGGTGGTCTTTCCGGTCTTGTTGCAGTGGTGAAGAGAGAACTCTTCTACAGGAAGGCTGGCGCCACACTTTATACAGGTCTTTGTCTCCACGTTTTCTCCTTTCTGCCGAATCCCGGCTTTCGTGTTCGACCTTGTATTTAGTATAGCACAATGTTATATTAATTTCAAGGGTAATACCAAAGAAAATCGATAAAATTTTATAAAAAGGTAAATATTATGACCAAGATTGAAAAATGCCTGCATAAAATCGCTGATGACTTCAAAAAATGGAAACATGTAAACCTCTCGGATATTGCTGCGATTGAAGAAGGGGTGTTTCGCAGACGCTTTCCTTTGGCCTTCAGTCTAGGCATTCCCGGAGCACTCATTAGCATGCCTATAGCTAAGAAATACGTAGAAAGAGAACATAAAAAATTTGAAGATCGTACAGGGGATGATTATGACATACCAGAAGTGTCGGCCAAGGGGATCTATCAGGGACAGGCATATAAGCTACCACTCAAAGATCTGGAAGGCATGAAACGTCTATATAAACGAATCATGAAAAAAGAATGGGAACCGAAAGCTCCAAAGTGGCTAGAATGGTTCACAGGTGACCAGCAAAATCGTATAGCCGGACATCTTCGCGGGGAACTGGTGAGAAATCCGGAAGCTAGAAAAAAACTAAAAGCCGGGGAAATAGCATCAATTGTTTATCCGCTAGCTTACAATGTAGCTAAAGACAAAGTCAAAGTTTTTAGCAAAGTTCCTTTTAAAAACGGTTTATTCAAGTATCGTGGATTAAGGAAATCTGATTTCGAAGAAAAATAAGCAGTTATATAGCAGCTAAAAAAAAATAATCCCGACCTTCTTGCGAGGGCCGGGATTTTTTATAGCAACTTGCTAGAGTATTATTACTCGAGGTCCAGATACTCGTGCGGAGTGATCGTCGGTCTGGTACCACGTTCCTTTTCCGCCTTCGCTAACTTCTTATCCATAGCTTGCACCATTTTGGTGAACTGAGATGGCACCTCTACGCCATTAGCTTTCAGGTTATTTATCAGACCCTGATAGTAGGCGCGAGTTTTCTTTAGCTGCGTAACCCTAGCTTCGTAAGCCGATTGGCCCGCGTCCCACCTCTTCTGAGCTTCTTGTTCCTCATGACGTTTCTGCCTGGCATCGCCAAGAGACTGGGTAGTATAGCCACGGCTCAACGCTAGATTACGCTGGATACGTGCATTATCACGTTCTTTTGTAACGGCAGCGGTCTCTTCACGAGCCTTCTTCAGCTCTGCGCCACTTTCATATCGCGCCTTTTGAGCAGCCAACTCGCTCTGGCTACGCTTTGCTGCCGCAGCCATCTCTTCCGCATGCTTCTTGCGTGCAGCATCTGACTCGGCCTTGTGTTTAGCGGATGCCGCTTCTATCTGACGCTTATGCTCAGCAGCTGCCGAATCCATAGCTGCCTTGTGTTTAGCAGCAGCCTCTTCTGCCTGCCGCTTTTGCTCAGCAACAGCACGTTCTTGATTGAGCTTAATCTGGCCTTCCAGTTCTTGCTGACGTTTAGCTGCAGCGGTACTATCTGCTTTATATTTTTTCTCGGCTGCAGCAGCCTGCTCTTGAGTCTTCCTCAATGCTGCATTTGTGGTGTCTAATGTTTTTTTTGGTAGCCTTAGCGTCATTTTTGGCGTTAGTCAACGCAGTACCGCGTCGCTGCCAGGCCCCATAAGTTCCCTTTGCGCCTAGTCCAACACCTGCACCGACGCCAAGACTTGCCAAGAACCGTGAAAAGCGATTCTCTCCCTTTCTGTCCCAGAGACCGCTCAATAAATAAAAACCCAACGCGGTTGGAATGCCAGCCAACCAGCCAGCGGCTGAGTCCTGGCCGATGTTCAAAAAAAAATCAGCAGTCCCCTTAATAGCTGTACGTCCGGCATCTTTTAAACCGGCGACCGCCTGGTCGACTACACCTGGCTTAGGCGGAGCGGGAGGAGCGGCTGGAGTTTTGGCTTCAGAAACTTTTCTTAGATACATATTATTTACCTTCATGTTTGTGCCTCTTGTTGCACCTGTTGTTACATATATCGTAAGCAGTCATCAGGCTACGCCGTCACCTATTCCTGCGTTGGCTCGAGTATTAGTAGTGTTTGCCAAATCAGTTACGGATGGAACTATCTGTGGCTTTTGGATATTCTCCTTACTTTTATCAGCAATAGCCTCAGTGTTGCTAGCGTTCGCTAGTTCAGCATTAGGGGTCAGCGCCTTACAAAGTTTATAAAACGAAGCATCCTTTACAATAAGTGAATTATCCATATTATATCGCAGTTAGAAGTACTTTCTATATCTCTCAATATCTTTTCCCATCCATTTTCTTAATATAGCATACCCTGGATCGGGAGTAAAACCATCAGACGATTTATGAGCATCGATCACACCCTTACCATCGCCATATCCTTTCAAGCCGATGGACGAATGTTCTTCACCAAAGTCATATAAATGATACTGATCATCAGTAGTCATAAGGGTGTCCCGCAAGAGACAATCCTGGAAGCGCTCAGTAGGATGCTGCCTAAATAGTGAATAGATTTGGTACTTGAGTTTCTCGCCCTTAATAAGAGTTTGCCGCCATTCTGCTAAACCTCTATCCTGAGCAGTGGTGCCGGTAAGTCTTACTCTATAGGATGGATCAGCCAGCCTATAGTCCGGCCAGCGCTTATTTCCAATAAGCTCATCCGTATCGGAGCTAAAAAAAGAAATCGCGTTTTCCAGATATGTTGGAGGGTAATAGTCATCGTCGTCAATCATCACATATATCTCGGAGCGCACATTATCTAAGGCTAATGCCGTATTCCATGCAGTAGACGACGGTAAAGTCTGATTTTGATGTATATACTTATGAGGAATAACTAGCTTATCAAAGAAATCAGCAGGCAGAGCGTCCTTAGAATCGTCAACAATAACCCATATATCTGGTTTTAGTGTTTGGTTATTTATGCAGTCTATAACAAGACTCAGCTTATCCTGACGATCTCTAGAGGCTGTTATCGCAGCTATATGCATAGTTTTCACTAGAATTAACGTGCCTTATCAATACGGCCTTTCCAGTACTTTCCGATAGTTTTATAGGCATTCCTGCTGGCCTTAGAAAGTGCTTCTATTCATCTTTATCGAATAAACCTGACAAAAGATAAGCACCGCCACCAATACCGAGGCCTGTCAAAATATTAGCCCATGGAACACCGGCTGCCTGTTTACGTAGAAAGTAAGATTCAAATAACATAATAATCTCTATAGACTACATTGTCTGTTTAGTATAATATACACTATGTCATAGCTAAAGAAAAGTCAAGCTGTGTAATAGCTAAAAAAATTAGGGGGCCTTGCGGCCCCTTTTTTTTAATCGTCGTCGCGAATCCCGCGACGCTCCCGATCCTTCCGGCATTCCTCTCGATCGGTGGCAACACCGATCCAAACGATTCCCAGAAAAATGATAGCGATCCAGAGCCATTCCATATCTCACCTCCGTTGTTGGTTAATGGACTCTCATGCATTATGCCATAAAAGCATAAGGTATTAAGCTACGCTTGCATACGAACAGGTGTCCCGTATACATTGGGGCCGGTGAGAGCTTCATTGATGCCTTTAATGCAGTCGGGGCTGAACACACCGCTCCATACTATATCGTGGCATTTGGGGCAAATGCATACGATATCATCACCGTTTACAAGAACGGTAGTCACATATGTGCCTCTGCAGTTCCTTACCGGGAGTACGGCATCAATGTGCTGATGACATTTGGGACATACCCAGTTATTTCTATCGATCTTCATTCAAGTCTCCATTCTCGACACCACGGTTCCAAGATTATGACTCTCCAACATCTGAGTCAACTCTTTCCAACCTCGTCGCCCACGTCCGGCCCATACTCTGGCATGGCATTCAGGGCAATGATATGTCTTGTATTCTTCATCACCCACTACAGCACCAAACTCAACGCAGATCCACTTTATCTCCGCCTTGCATTTAGGACAATGCCACAGCTTCTTCTCTGCCATCTAAGTCTCCATTCTCACAGCATCTCCACCATTACGAAGGTTGGGGCTTTTGGCGTCAGCTTCCTTCCTCAAGAAGTAACTATAAAGCGTCTTTACGGTACCGTGCCATAAAATATATCCACAGTTATGGCAGATATACTCGACGAGATCGTCATCTTCAGCTCCCAGATCTTCTACACATACGCCATTATGATATATCCTGAAAAATGCCCAAGGTCCACTTTCGGCACATTCTGGGCATATGCTAGGAAGGAAATCAGGCAAGAATGGCCATTTTCTCACTTAAGCCCTCATTCTTCTCTTACAACCGCAGACTGTCTGGTAGCACTCACTTGAACCAGCTCTTGATCACAGAACCGAGCCACACCAGGAAAAAGACAGCCGCCATGAGATAGCCGACCCACCAGTGCGGGTCGTGCTCAGTGGTGTGCTGAACATCAACCTTGATGGGATTGGTGACATTGACGTTGAGCGTCTGCTCCTTCGGAGTAACCGTTTCCAGGTCATGCATGGGAGCGTTGTTCTGAACATTGTTCTGCTGAACAACGATGGGAGTCTTTTCCGGAGCATCAAACGGCAGGCCGGGCTGAACAAACTTCCGAACATTGTTGTTCTGAGCGTTGTTCTGCTGAACAACGATCGGAGCTTTCTCAGTGAGCCGTCTAGGAGCGGCAAGTTTCCTTCTCTTGTTTGCCTTTCTAGCCCGCAGTTCGGCATTATAACATTCCCTGCAGAGAGGCTTTCCAGGGACGCGTTCAGGGTTTCCGCACCTGATACAGGGTTTGGCAAAACTTCCGGTGCGTTTTCCCGTAGCCTCCTCTAGCTTCTCCTTGGCATAACGGACTCGGAAATATTCGCGATTCTTCTTCTTCTCACATTCGGCGCAATAAGAACGCCCGGGCTTTTTCGGAGCTTTCCCACAGCGAACACAGAGTGCTCCGGGGCCCCTTCTGGTGTACACCCGTTTCTTACGAGTGGGCTCGGTTTTGGTTTCGGTACATACGGTGGGCGGATTGTCACCATTAGTGGTAACAGTGGTAATGCTGGTAGTAGTCCACTGTCCAGGCTGCGGAGGAGTAAGCGCTGCAGCGGCATCCTCGGCAGCTTCTTTCACTACTGCGTCTGCAACGGCCTTCTTTGCCGCAGTATAAACTTTCATGTACGCACGCTTCTTAGCGCGCAGCTCCTTGACGATCTCCGCCTTACATTCGGCGCAGTAATACGATCCCTTCAGTCTGGGATGCTTTCCACATTTCTTACAAGGTTTACTCGGTTTCATTTGTCTTTCTCCTTAACAGTTAAAGTCTCAAAGATTTGTCGGCACTATAGGCCAGAATTGTTATGATGTTGTCGTTGTATGGAAACAAATGATTCTTAAAAAGCTTAGGCACCTAGTTTAGGAACAGACAAGCCTAAGTTAGTACTTGTAAGATCCTTTACGATCTTGTCGTAGTACATCGTTTGAGTGTTACTCGCTAAGCTGCGACAGCACAGCGGGCATCTATAGTCATTGAAAAACTCATGAAGGTTAGGAGGTGTGCAATACCTATTTACGGTTATTCCGGATAAGTACCGTTTGCAGTGTGGACAATGCCATGGTGTCGTACTTCTGTTAGGTAAGTATGCCATTTACTGTCCCTGCTCACCGTATGAAGGATATAGCATATCTCGAAACTTTGCACGCTCAGCCGACACCTCATTGGTTAGTCGCTGGAGCGCTCTTCGAGCTTCGTTTAGCTCATCGGAAAGCGTCATGAATTTATTGATGGATTCAGCACTAGGAAACGTTTCGTAAATATTCCAGACATGCTCAATACCGTCTATATCCACTGTTACAGCTGCAGTACGCACTCCTTTGAGGATACCGCTCTCAATCTGGTATGTTCTTGTAAGCTGATCCCATATAGGATGGAAGACTTTCATACTAACGAGATCGTTCATTTTTTATTCTCCTTCTGTTTTTTGCTCATCACCATACGATAGTATGGTGATGGAAACTCACTGTTTAAGCAATAAAGCTAAGTCATGTTTTCCTCCCATATTTAGCCATGAATTCCCTGGCCAGACGATCCTGTTCCTTAGGATCTCTGACCCTTTCATTTATAGCATCTATTTCACTCTGGTCAACCTTTGGAATGGGTTTAAGTGGTGGCAGCTTAAGCTCTGTGACGGTCTCATCCTTAGCTCTACTCGGCTTATCAAAACCATAGTGCTCCATAGGATACATGGTTGCATCGATTTGCCATTTCTGCAATGTCCTCAGGGCGGCCTTAGGATCTTCCAGCATATGATCCAGCATAGCCAGCTGGCGTTCGATCGATGCTATAATACGTCGGTCGATCTCACCTGGGTCACTCACACCGTCCAACTCATCCGTCACCTCCTCAACAGCTCTATCAGCTATCTCCTGAGCTATGAACTCTATTATTTCCTCATCAGAAAGCATAGGCTGGTTCTCTATCAAAGTGTGGGCTTGTCGCGACTCATGAGCTTACGCTGTGTGAGAACACACACACTTCATAAATCTTTTTAGCATACACAGGTCTGCTTTCGTACTTTTCGTACGGGTACGCTAAACAGAAAGATTTATGCAGCCGAGAGTAAAGGTAATGAAGATCCTCCAGATGTGACGCTTTGGGAACCTGATCCAGGATAAATTTGGCTGCCGCTGCGGTGTCCATGTTCATAAGATCTTCCACATGCGGCATACTGATGGTAAATGATATAGTTCTTATCATTTACCGTGTCTCCTGTCGAAGTCGTCCAACTTGCGTTGACACTCATCCACTACCTTGCGTGCCTTGTACACCTCGTCCTGAAGAAAGCTGCGTTGCTTCTTCCTCAAAAACTCGGCAGCATCTTCATAGTTGCTGAAAAGATTGTCCTCCATGAACTCCCAATGAAATTGCTTGGGAGGTACGCCAGGCTGGTAATCAGCCAACGTATACTGGACGTGCGTACCATCCTTGTCAAACCATATGTTTATCCGGAGTACCGAGGATTGACAAACCTTTGCCTCTGCCCAGAAGTCTGCAAAGTTATAATGGTTATTGACGTACCAAACCTTTTCTCCAAGGTCAAATCTTGTAGTCATCTTACAACTCCGTAAAATCCCAGCGATTCTCAGCTACCGTAACCTTCCAGCCTTGAATGCGCCTACTTTCAGGAAGATAAATACCGGATTCTCTGTATCTATCATCCTCTCGAATGGCTTTCAAAACGCTTTCAGCGGTCTCGACGAACCTGAAGTCTGTGGCTTCTTCGATGTCGAACGTCGGTTCATACGTGTCATCAAGTATACTATACTGATGTTGCTGTCTTTGGAGGAACACATGCCTACCGTCGATCACCTGCCCGATACAAATCTTACGTTTATTATCCGTTGACATGAAGACTAGTCATCCTCCTCCGCCTCCTGCTCCATCCATTCCGCCAGCAGCTCTGGACAGTCTCTTTCGCTCTTGATGTGAGCTATCGGACAATCTTCGCAGTAGTGATGCTTACAGTAAAAGTCCACGCAATCCCAAGCGGTCATGTGCTTTTTCACCTTTTCAGCATTAGTCATCTTTCACCTCCTTTACCAATTCTTCACGTTCCTTTTGGATCTCCTGAAGACGGTTCTCCAATTTATCCTTCTCCTCATCCAACCTACGAATACTCGCAGACTTCTTCTCCCTCATCTTTTTAACCAAAGCATCATGCGCTTCCTGATAAGTGCGATAAAGCTGTTCAAGTCGGAATGATCTGAAGGAGCCTGCTTGTTCATGTCCTGCCTCCGCTACCAAATAGGATTCTCCGATGGGGGTATCGAAAGACGATTTGAACATGGATATCCCTTTGACCACACCGGTTTGGACCTTGAACCAGTCCATCCAATACACAGTATCCCCGAAGTTGAACGTAGAATTAAAGTTACTCATCTTTCGCCTCCTGCTTGAGCCAGTCCAGGGTCTCAAGATAGTAGTCGTTACGATATTTGGTCAAGAGTTCCGCTAACTCCTCATCATTCATCCGCCGTATCTTATCTCCGTTAGTCATCGCTCTCCTCCACAATGTGAACATCTATGCCGAGCCACTTCTGCGCGTTCATGATAATACTGACTGAGTTTTTTGGCCGTTGTACGTAATACAAGCCATAAAAACTCCAGTATATATCGATGTTACGGCAAGGAACGCAAAGACTGAATAGAAACTATTCTTTGTCTTTTTGTCCACATAAAGCATAGCGCCAACAGCGGTCGTCAACCACACCGGCAATAACAGCCACATGATTACCATGTTCATTTATTCCTCCTTTCTTTAGGTATCACTCACCTGTCGTATTCTGCGTCTGGTGTGCGACGCGATATGCCTGTGCACAATCCGTCACGCAACAGGGAAAGAATAAATACACGATAAACAACGCCAGGGCAAGATTCCAAAGGTCTGCCTTGTAGATTCGACATCTGGGCATTTCTACTCCTCAGAATCCCCTATTGTTACAATATCGGAATCCATGCAGCGTATAAGCACATCCACCTCTTTTTTGGTTAGATCAGTGACGAACCTTCCATCCATATAGATATGGTAGCCACCAGATCCTCCCGCAAACTCCTCTATCAGACTGATGTGCTTGGTGTTGATCACAACCATCCCATACCCTTTGTTAAGTCTCACAAACATTTTTCTCCTCCTTTCGGTACACAGTTACAAATGTATGCCTTGGTTTGTCATATACCACCACGTAATCAGAGTCGTACTTACGAGGAAGTCGATAAACCTTTCTGGTTTTTGAGACATCCTCCTCCAGAATCAGCCTTCCTGCGCGTAGTTCTTCCTTAAGATATTTCTGCGTCAAAAGGAAACCCAAACGCTCTCGGCAACGCATCTGGAAGTGCCTCACCAAGTCTTCAGGTGTTTTCTTCTTTGGTTTACTCACCTCTTCACCTTATCATTCGGCCATGAATACAGTACAGTCCGACGCTGTGTTCTTAACTTCAGCTTTATAGACTATACAATGAGGCCAAGCTTCAGTGGAAAGATTGAAGTGACGGCTAGGTATCCACTCCCCTTTTTAATGGAACCACCCTTTGCTAGCCAGTGGCCATTGTCCAGGGGTACGAATTTCTCTGGTTGTTCTCCCCGCCACCACACCAACCTACCGGTGTCTCGGTTTACGACCGCAACGATTGCATCTTTTGGACATTCCTCTACACGAAAGACCCACGGACCAAGCTTACTTGGAGTCATCCTACACCTCAGTTAGCCAAGATTATGGCGTGGTCAGATGCCTGGTTCTTGGGTACATCTCTAAAAAGCAGGCTTCGATCCCAATCATCTGCAAAAAGCTCCGGCTCGTAATCGTCATCCGGCCATTCCCAATAACCTTTGGCAAGACCACGCGCCCTCCACCCTCCGGCGTCCGGATCCGGCCTGAGATCCTCTGGATGTGTCCCGCACCACCAGGCGAATGTTCCGGATTTGTTCACAACAGCGGCTGTGGCTTCTTCGGGACAATCCTTCAGACCAAATACCCACTGACCTATCTTCCGTGGTTTCATTCCAACCTCATTCCGCCATAATTACAGCACTAGCAGATGCCTTGTTTTTGAGTTCTTCTCTGAAGATTAAGCTGGAGTCCCAGTATTTGTTTGAGACCCTGTAAGATCCACCATGGCTCCAGGAACCTATCGCGCGACCACCTGCGCTCCAACCTCCTTGGCTTCTGTTCACTCTTATCTCTTCAGGGTGAGTTCCGCGCCACCAAGCAAAAGTGCCGTCTCGATTTACAACCGCAGCTGTCGCTTCTTTGGGACACCCCTTCAGTCCAAACACCCACTGGCCGAATTCTCTTGGTTCCATTTGTCAATCTTCCTCGACATCTTCCTCATGCTTATCGTAATAGTCATAATCAGAGTCTTTACCATAAGGCTCCTCATGACATTCCACCTTTTCATCACTCTCCCAACAGTGAAACCATTCATCCTCCCATACATCTTCAGTATCGTTGGAAATGTCTCGAGCTATTTCGATAGCCTTAGCCTTAGAAGTAGCTCTAACGTTAAACTCTCGGGAGACCTGCTTGGTTAAGGTAATGACCACAGCAAACTTCTTCTTTTTAGCCATCGTTTAGTCCTTTACTCATCATAAAACCCCGGAAAGAATTTAGCCCGCAGGCCGTTTTGCACTTTATCAAGTTCGTCATCAATTTTACTGAGCTGTTTCTCGATCTTCCACCTCTCGTAGTTCAGGGAGATATACTTATTCGCAGTCTCCTTGTCAGGAAACACATAAAAAATATTTCCCCAATTATGGAGCGCCCCATCGACCTTAACGATTACATCCATTGGCTCAAGAGAGTTGTGAACAACAAACTCTTCGAGCTGAGCTTCCTGTATTGAATAGGTTTCGGTCTCCGCATCATACTTAGTGGTATAAACCGTCATACCAACACACTCGGGGCGAATGTGTCGCGGATATGTGTATTTACTTTTAGGCATGTTACCCCCCTTTATTCATCGTCAGGTTCCAATATTTTCAAAGCCTTTCTGACGCGCTTTTTCACAGCATCGAGCTGTATCATATAAAAGCGCGGATCGCCGACGGAAGTGGTCAGTCGCTCCACCTCTTGCAAAAGTTCTCGAATACGATGTCTATCTCTTCGATGCTTCGTCAACAACCGCTTCCGAGCTCTTAGATCTTCGACACACCTTAACAACTTACTTCTCCATTCTTACCACATGCTCTCGCAGATTGGAACTATTTCGCTCCTCTTCCAACTCACGCTGCCTTTTTATCAAAGAGTTAAGACAGTCTCCGAGCGGTGACAAGGGCTGAGCTTGCCTGAGAAATACTGCGAACTCTCGCAATTCGGCAAGTCTTTCAGCCTCCGCAGCGCGCTCGTTCTCAATTTGGAACACTACGGCGGTATCTACCATACTAGCCTTTCACCACAGCCAGAGGTTCCAACTTACGTACGATTTTCACCAAATCTTTCTGCTGCTCCATAACCTCATCAATGTTTTTGTATGCGGATGGAGCTTCATCCAGATCCTGGGTGCTACGGATGGCGTGGATGATGCCTTTAGCATCCAACTTAGCCACCTCGTCAGCCAGGCTAAGATTGGCTCGAGCTCTGGCCCTGGACATGCACCTACCAGCACCGTGAGAGCACGAACACAGTGATGCCTCGTTACCCAGCCCTTCCACAATGTACGAGCAACTGCCCTGAGAACCCGGGATAATCCCGATGGTATTGGTACGGGCAAGCGTAGCGCCCTTTCGATGAACCACAACGTTTCTACCACAGTGATGTTCGATGGCCGCGTAGTTATGCGCGATGTTGATGGGATCATTATAGAAGCTGATAGATCCAAAGACATCCACCATAACATCACGAATATTCGAACACATCTGGTCACGATTGGCCTGGGCGAAATCCTTGCAAAGAGCCATCTCGAGCATGTAGTCGTAATACTCCGAAGTGCCCTTCGGTAAGAACGCCAAGTCAGCGTCTACGCACTTGTCGTGCCGCCAAGTCCTACAAAGGTTTTTGGCCTTTTCGTTGTAGTAATCAGCAACGCGCTTTCCCAAGTTTCTGGATCCTGAGTGAAGCATGAACCACAAGTGGCCATCATCGCCCCACTGGATCTCGATGAAGTGATTTCCGCCACCCAGTGTGCCGAGTTGGTAGGATGCAGCTTCCTCTTGCTCGTGGCAGACATGGGTCATAGCCCAACGAGCATCTGCGAAGATCTCATGATTCTGGGCATCCTTATGATGAGCAAAACCTACCGGAATAGATCCTCTTATCCCGGACAGAATCTGCTTGAGCTGTTCAGGAGTGGGTTTCTCGGTGTAGCTGGTCTTTACCGCCAGCATCCCACAACCGATGTCCACACCAACCATGTTGGGGCAGACTGCATGATCTAACGCGACCACACCGCCAATGGGCATACCATAACCCTCATGGGTATCTGGCATTAAACAAACATTGCCTATCAAGCACGGATGCTCGGCAATGTTTTTAGCTTGCTGGATAGCTCCTTCCTCGGGGTTTTCACACCAGCATAAAATATTATCAGCTAGTTTTTTCATATATCATCCTCATCTCGAGCTGATTTTGCAGGGACAGTCAGGATCATGAATAGCATGCGTCCCGGTCCCTGTATAGAAGAAAATCACATAGCGATGCTGCTCATGTGTGGCTGTGACTATTCTCAACTTACTGTAGCCTATCTCAACATCGGTAAGAGGTAAATTCCCTCTATCAGCAGGCACTTTTCGCTGAACCGCTCTGCTGTCTATCTTATCCTCATCGCAGCCAGCTGCTGTAATCAGCACGATAGCCGGACCAAAAGTGAACAGCAAACAGCTTATCCAAGACAATATCTTTGCTCTCATTCTTTCATCCTTTCTACGTCATTGACTGGGTTTTTGGCATTGAAATGTTCAAACCCCGGTCTGGTTATTTGATATCCACTCTGACCAGCATACTCGGCAAAAAGCTCTTGTTTAGTTGACGGATACAGGCCGATACCGGTATGATGGTATCTCATCGCCAAAAGACAATGAAAACAATCATCCGGCACATGGCAGGCATTGACTTCCCTCGTAGCTTCATCACACAAGTTGCTGGTAGCCAGGCTGTTTATATTCACACTAGTGTCGTTAAAAACTTTAACCGCATCGGCTAAGTTAATAACATTAGGCACATTTACCAACTTATAACGGCTCATTTCACTTCTCCATCCTGAGGATTTCCGGGGAGCTATTGAGGGCCTTTAGGCCGGTGTATCCCTCTCGAGTTATCTTATAGCCCAGTTCCATCGCGTATTTGGCGAACATTTCAACCTTGTGCGAATCTGGCCTGTCGCAGAACAGACACGAATCGCACATAGCATCATGTCTGGCGGAGCAGTGGTTATACTCAGCGATTCCCAAAGTGCACCATTTATGGTTACCACTGTTGAAATATTCCAAGGAATATTCAAAATGAGCCGAGTCTCCAGGATGACCGGAGTCTGGCATGGCCGGGACGGTAAAGGAACCGTAGGTAGTTCTAGTAGCCATTATACCCTCCTATGTGCTTCTCGATACACTCTGCCATATTCAAGAATAGCTTCCCGGTGCTCCTCATAGTATCTACGCTGGTACTCTCGAATTTCCTCGCGACGTTCCATATATCTACGGTGCGCCTGAGCTTTCTTTAATGCTCGCGTAGCTTCGCTCATTGATGCCAAGCGAGCCTTCCTCTTTTCATTTATCTGCTCTCGATGTGTAGCGTTATACTCTCGGTTATATTCCGAACGACACTCCCTACACCAGCGCTGATAGGGTGCCCTGACATTAACGCCGCAGCGAGAACAGAGGAGTTCTTCACTCATTTTTGCGTTTCCAGTATTTGCCTTTACAGACATAATTTCTGTAATAGTCGCAGTCCTTGTGTGCACGTTCTCCAGAAACAATATCTCGATCATGCTTACACATCCAGAATAACATGCCCTTCTCACCATAAACACAATCGCAACAATATTTGTTCTGGCGTTCGGGTGCTACGAGCTTATCAAGAATATGATAAAGCCGATCAAACAGCAAACAGGTGATAAAACCACTCGCTGCTCCAGCTAAAAAGTCATTCATATCCTGAATCAATCCTCTTCGCTATATACTTTAGCGGCGATCGCTCCTGCAGTAATCAGCACAACGATTGTGAAAATTATTCCACCAACAAATGAAAGGACGTACCACATATAAACTCCTTGTTACATCACGAGTGATACTAATCAGGCATCAACACAGTATTGGTTGTCCTGTAGTTTGCACGTGCTTCCCGGGGTGTTTCTACTGCATCAAGCTCTTCAACCTCGGAATTTTCGATCCACCCGTCTATTGAGTCGAGATCCCCGTCATAGTACATGTCTCTAACCATATCTTCGGCGCTGTCCGCATCAGGCGCGTCTACGTCCTCCTCATAGACACGTATAGTCTCCAGTCTTACTCTATATCGTGGCATTATGCCTCCATGCGCTTGACCTTGTCGCCAACTAGATTATGGCAAGTGTACCGTACATATCCAGGTCTGGTTATTTCAAACCCCATGCTGGCAGCGAATTTCGCAAACAACTCGCACTTGTGCTCTACGGTAAGCCCTCGGCGTGGACTTACATAGTTACAACACAAAAGGCACCCCCAACAATCGCTGTTGCAACTGCGGCGCCAATCCCATGGACACCAACATTCGTTAGCGGCGTGATTGAACCTATCCACCGCTTCGGATACCCACTTTCGTGAGGTGTCTCGATCTACAGGTAGATCAGGAATACACCCTCCACAATAATCTGTCAATCTTTCATCCTCCTTACGCCATCGGGTTTATTCTTTGTGCTGAATAGGTTAAGTCCCGCTCTGTGTATAGCAAAGCCTTGAGATATGGCATAGTCAGCGAATAGTCGGACTTTCCTCTCTGCCGGTAACTCACGTTCCGTCATATTGCAACAAAGCAGACAACGATCACAGTGTCCTGGACGACACGGGTTCTCAGATTGAAGA
>Ga0310690_10003040_pt1 | contig 25970 bp, 24 predicted proteins | sample AusTroGonzalo_MG_2_FD_207661 | JGI IMG/M metagenome (GOLD analysis project Ga0310690, IMG submission 207661) | Bovine rumen microbial communities from tropical cattle in Woodstock, Queensland, Australia - Gonzalo_04 (v2) (version 2) | ecosystem: Host-associated > Mammals > Digestive system >... | reverse complement strand
TCCATTCGTCGCAAAAAGTGGTCTGTTCGTGCTACAAAGATAGCGCATTGTTTTGTAAATCCTTGCCATATGCGTAAATTTGTTAACCATCCTCAAGGGAGGATGAACCACGCAGAAAAACACTTCAACTATGACCACCAATATCCAATTACACTATCACACGGAGTGGGGTGAAAGCATCCAGCTCCGCATTGGCAAACGCCGCATTCCCATGGAATATTCCTACGGCGGGCTGTGGCAGATCATGCTCACCGGCCGGGACATCCACAATGACGATCCCTTCACCTTCGAGATTGTCCGGGACGGCAAGGTGGTTAAACGCGAGTGGCGCCAGCACCACTACAAAACCCCTACTGCCGGAAAGAACATCATCGTGCGTTCCCGCTGGATAGACAAGCCTTCCAATTCGGCCTTCTATTCATCGGCCTTCAGCGATGTCATCTTCCGCCGCCCCAGCGGCGCTTCTTTCCGCCATCCTAACCCCGAAGCCAGTCCTCGCGGCAACGTGAGCATCCAGGTGGCGGCCCCCGAGGTCCGCACCCATGAATCTCTGGCCATCGTGGGCCGTGGGGACAAACTGGGCAACTGGGACAGCGTGCACCTGATGTCGGACCACATCGCCCCCTTCTGGTTCATCACCATGGACGTGAAGGAGCCCATCGAATACAAGTTCGTGATTGTGGACACCAAGACCAAGGCCATCCGCTGCTGGGAAGAAGGCCCCAACCATTTCTTCGCCGAGGTTCCGCCCAAGGATACCCAGGTGATGATTGCCGATATCCGCCCCACCTTCCCCACAGAGCCCTGGAGAGGCGCCGGCGTGGCCGTGCCCGTATTCTCCCTGAAGACGGAAGACAGCTTCGGCATTGGCGAATTCAATGATATAAAACGCTTGGTGGACTGGGCGGTGAAGGCCGGTCAGAACGTAATCCAGCTGCTGCCCATCAACGATACCAGCAAGACCCATACCTGGGTGGATTCCTATCCGTACAACGCCGTGTGCACCTTTGCCCTGCATCCGCAGTTCATCCATCTGCCGGCGGCTGGTGTGCGTCAGGATGCTGCCTACAAGGCCAAGAAGGCCGAACTGGAAGCCTTGCCTGCCGTGGACTATGAAGCCGTGAACAGCGCCAAGCTGGCCCTGCTGCGAAAAGTGTACGATGGCGCTAAAGGCAAAGCTGTCCTGGCCTCTGATGAATATCGGAAGTTTGTGGAAGAAAACCGCGAATGGCTCATCCCCTATGCTGTTTTCTGCGTGCTGAGAGATACTTACGGTACCATTGAGTACGGCGAGTGGAAGGAGTTGAGCACCTATAACGCCAAGAAGGTTCAGGCTTATGCCGTGGAGCATGCGGAGGAAACCGGCTTCCACTGCTACCTGCAATTCCTGCTGGATGTCCAGCTCCGGGAGGCCGTGGAATATGCCCATCTGCACGGGGTGGCCCTCAAGGGAGACCTTCCCATCGGCGTCAGCCGCCGCAGCGTGGATGCCTGGCAGCATCCCACTCTGTTCCACCTGGACGGCCAGGCGGGCGCACCGCCGGATGCCTTTGCCGCCGATGGCCAGAACTGGAGCTTCCCCACCTACAACTGGGAGGAGATGGCCAAGGACGGCTATGCCTGGTGGCGGGCCCGCATGGGCAAGATGGCGCAGTACTTCGACGCCTTCCGCATCGACCACGTCCTGGGCTTCTTCCGCATCTGGGAAATCCCTTTGCAGTACACGAGCGGCCTCATGGGGCACTTCTATCCGGCCCTGCCGTATCCCGAGGATGAGCTTCGCGCCCAGGGCTTCAACCCCGGCGCGGGAGAGGGAACCGATGTCCTGTTTGTGGAGGATCCCCGCCAGAAAGGCTACTGGCATCCCCGCATTTCCGGCAACCTTACCCAGCAGTACCAAAACCTGTCCTGGGAATTGAAGGACCGCTACAACAAGCTCTCCGAGGATTTCTTCTGGCGCCGTCACGACAATTTCTGGAGAGAAAGCGCCATGCGCAAACTTCCCGCCCTGCTGCGTTCCACCGGCATGCTGGCCTGCGGAGAAGACCTGGGCATGATTCCCGCCTGCGTCCCTTCCGTGATGGATGAACTCAACATCCTCAGCCTGGAAATCCAGCGCATGCCCAAGGATCCCAAGGACGCTTTCGGCTATCCGGACCGCTATCCTTACTGGAGCGTATGCGCCACGGGTACGCACGACACCTCGCCGCTGCGCGCGTGGTGGGAAGAAGACCGCGCCCTTACCCAGCGCTTCTTTAATGAGGTCCTGGGCTGCGAGGGAGATGCCCCTTACTTCTGCGAGCCGTGGGTGGCCGACCTCATCGTCGCCCAGCACATGAAGTCTCCGTCCATGCTGGCTATCCTGCCCCTGCAGGACTGGCTGGCCACCGACGGCGAAGTCCGCTACCAGGGCAACCCGGCCGACGAACGCATCAACATTCCGGCCAACCCGCGACACTACTGGCGTTACCGCATGCACTGCACGCTGGAGAGCCTCATCGCCAACGACAAGCTCAACAGCCACATACGCATGCTGGTAGAGTCATCGGCCCGTAACCGCTAATTCATGGACAACGACTGGAAAGCACGTCTGGGGGTGGTGTACTCCACCAATCCGGATTTCCAATACGAGACTGCCGGGGAGGAAGAGGCCCAAACCCTTCCTCCCGCGAAGCAGCGCCTCATCGTGGGCATCGACCGTCGCAACCGCGGCGGCAAGCAGGTGACGCTGGTCTCCGGTTTTATGGGATCGGCCGATGACCTCAAGGAGCTGGGTCGCACGCTCAAGACCAAGCTGGGCGTGGGTGGCAGCGCCAAGGACGGGGAAATCACCATTCAGGGAGATTTCCGAGACAAAGTGGTATCTATTTTGCAGGGCTTGGGCTACAACGCCAAAAGAGGAAACTGATGCTTTTCCAAGCCCCTTTTACTTCCGGCAGGCTGCTGCTGGAAGATACTCCCACCACCGATGCCGCCGTTACCGTGGCAGGTTTTCCCGTACTTTTTGTCATTCTGGCAGTGGCCTTCATCCTGGCCGCCATCCTTTTCCTGCCCCGATTCCTGAGCCTGGCCCCGCTGCTGTTCGACAGCCTGTTCCGTGCGCGGGGGAGCGTGTCGCTGGAAAACAGCGTGCGCGCCAGCAACGACCGCCGGCTGGTGGCTGCCGTGCTGCTCATTCCCGGGGCGTTGATCGTCTTCCGTTTCCGGCTCTATGACCCTGCCTTCCTGCGGGACCTTTCCGACAACTGGCGCCTGCTGGCCATTATGGGAGTTATCTGGGCCTATGCCATGCTGCGCCTGGCCATTTACGCCATGTTCAAGCCCCGCCGCAACAACGACTTTTACCGCCTGGCCCGCCGCACGTCCTACACCTATTTCATCCTGCTGGTTATCCTGGCGCTGGTTACGGTTGGCATATTAGCACTTTTTGGCTGTGAAGATTCGGTCATCCGAACCGTTTTATACATTGAAACCATTGTTCTCTATCTCAGTTTTTTAATCCGCCGAGCGCAAATTTTAGCATTATCTTGCAATCCTTTGCGAACTTTTTTGTACCTTTGCGGGCTCGAAATTTTGCCCACCGCGGCATTGATTGTTTCGGCAGTGTTACTGTAGAGAAGAGAAGAAAGAAAAATGAGCATCCAAAAGATCCTGGTTTCCCAGAGCGCCCCGCGCGTTCTTACGCAATATGAGACAGTTACGGAGAAGTTCGGCGCCCAGTTCCAGTTCACACCCTTTTTCAGGATAGAACCGCTTACCTCCCGTGAATTCCGCGCCCAGCGCATCAATTTCCTGGATTATACAGCCATCGTCTTTTCCTCCCGTCATGTCATCGACGCCTTTTTCTCCCTGGCCGAGGAACTGCGCGTGAAAATCCCCGAGACCATGAAGTACTTCTGCACCACGGAAGCCGTGGCCATGTATCTGCAGAAGCACATCGTATACCGCAAGCGCAAGATTTTCTTCGGCAACGGCACTCCCGAGAGCGTGGTCAACCTCATCGGCCCCAAGCACAAAGGGGAGAAATTCCTCATTACCATGACAGAGGGTTCCTCCGTGGACGCCCTGGCCTCCCTGTTCCGGGACCGCAAGCTGGAATTTGCCACCGGTGTGTTCGTGAAGCCCGTGAGCAATGACCTTTCCCAGGTGGATATCAAGGACTTCGACATGGTGGTCTTTTACAACCCGGCCGATGTCAAGAGCCTCGAGGAGAACTTCCCGGAATTCAAGCAGGGAGACATCAAGATGGTCTCCTACGGCCGTTCCATCGTGCGTGCCATGGAAGAAGCCGGCCTGCGCATCGACGTAAAGGCCCCCTCCCCGGAAGCCCCGTCCGTAGCCCGCGCCATCGAACTTTATCTGGAAAGCCTCAAGTAATGGCCGATGAAACCCTTCCCAAGAGCGAACGTCTGTGCGGCGCCACTGCCGTGGCAGACCTCTTCGAGCACGGGAAAGGCGTAACGGTCGGCTGTTTCCGCTGCAAATACCTCGTACGGGCCGATGACGGTCCTTCCCGCCTGGTGGTTTCCGTCCCCAAGCGCAACTTCAAGCGCGCCGTCAAGCGCAACCTCCTCAAACGCCGCATCCGCGAGGCCTACCGTCGGCAAAAAGCCCTGTTGGGCACCGGTGTGGACGTGCTTTTCATTTACACCCTCCGCGAGATGCTGCCCTACGAGGCCATCTATGCCGATATGACCGCCGCCCTCACCGCCATTGCCCATGAACGCAACGCTTAAGAAGATTCTCATAGCTCCGGCGGTGCTGCTCATTAAGTTTTACCAGGTGTGCATCAGCCCTTTTACGCCGCCGTCCTGCCGTTTCACCCCCACCTGCTCCCAGTATGCGCTGGAGGCCTTCCGCAAGTACGGCCCCTTCAAGGGCTTTTACCTGGCCGCCCGTCGCATCCTCCGCTGCCATCCCTGGGGAGGGAGTGGATATGATCCTGTGCCTTAGAGGTGGATGAGGGGGACTCTTTCTGAACCGTCGCTTCGCGACCCCTCCCATAAATGGGCCCCTCCCTCTTATGTTGCCGAGGGTGGCACAGGTTCTGAAAGAGTCCCCCTCATCCACATATAATACCAGATATGCCAAAAAAAGAGAAAATACAGGAAATGTTCGACGGGATTGCACCGTCCTACGACAAGCTCAACCACATGATGTCCCTGAACGTGGACAAGCTGTGGCGGCGTCATGCCCTCAAGGAGATTGTGGACGGCACTTCCCAGCTGGTTTTGGACGTGGCTTGCGGGACGGGGGACAGTACCATTTCCATCGCTAAGGCGGCCGGCCCCGGCTCCCTGGTGACGGGTGTGGACATTTCCAAGGGCATGATGGCATTGGTGATGGAAAAGGCTGCTCACGAAGGCGTGCACGACCGTATCCGCCTGCAGGTGGCCGACGGCGAGAACCTGCCCTTCCAGGATGGCTCCTTCCACCGTGTGACCTGCGCTTTCGGCATTCGTAATTTTGAACACAAGGAGAAGGGCCTGGCAGAGTTCCATCGGGTACTCAAGCCCGGCGGCAAGGCCGTGATCCTGGAACTCTCTGTCCCGCAGAACAAGACAGTCCGCTGGTTCTACGACCTTTATTTCATGCACATCCTGCCCTGGATCGGCGGCCTTGTTTCCGGCAACCGCCAGGCCTACCAATACCTTCCCGCCTCGGTCCACGCCTTCCCGTCCCCCGTGGTGTTCTGCACCATGATGCAGGAGGCCGGCTTCAAAAAAGTCCGTTTCAAGACCTTTACCCTGGGCCTCTGCCGCATGTACGTCGGCGAAAAATAGCCCACCCTGGCGCAGGTTTCAGTACCACTCGCAAGCGATAACGCGCAAACCTCGTAAAAGTGCGTTACAGGTTACACTGCTATGTTAGCAATAACGCACCATCCCTGGGGGTGGTGCGTTATACGTTATTACGAATCCAGTTTAGATTTCCTTTACGTAGGAACGGCGACGCTGGTAAGGCTGCGGGTTGTAGTCTCCGAACAGGGTCTGTACCTTGTGATTGTCTTCCAGCTGGGGGTTCAGAAGCAACTGCTTGATTCCCAGTTTGATATAGTTCTCGTGCAGGTACTTGAACATGAGCAGGGCCGCACCCTTGGCCTGGTATTCCGGAAGAACGCCGATGAGGAGGCCTTCGGCCATGTGGTTCCGTTTGGGATTGAGCTGCGGCAGGATGTGGATCCAGCCGAAGGGTAGAATCTTGCCCTTGGCCTTGCGAACGCCAGATGAAATGTGCGGCATGGTCACGGTAAAGCCTACCAATTCATCCTTGTCATTCACCACAAATGCCACCATGTCCTTGTTCAGCACGGGGACATACTGGTTCACGTAGCCGTCAATCTGTTCCTCGGTGAGCTTGCTGTACTCGTACAGGCCGGCAAAGGCGTCGTTCAGCACATGGAACATCTCCCGGCCGCGGCGGGCCATTTTCTTGAGGGTGGACGCCCGGTACAGGTGTACGCCGTAGCGTTTTTCCACCAAATCGGCATACTGCATCATGGGCGGCAGGGTGTCGGAGAATTCAATGACGCGCTGCGTCCAGTCCGTATCCTTGGTGAAGCCCATGCGCTCCAGATACTCGGCGTAATAAGGGTAATTGTAGATGACGGTGAAAGGGCTTTCTTTCTCGAAGCCTTCTACCAGCAGGCCTTCGCGGTCCATATCGGTGAAGCCCAGCGGGCCCTTGACCTTCTGTGCGCCGCGCACCTTGCCCCATTCAATCACCTTGTCTATGAGGGCTTTGGCCACTTCGAAGTCTTCGATGAAGTCTATCCAGCCGAAGCGCACCACTTCCTCTCCCCACTTTTTATTGGCGTTATGGTTGATGATGGCAGCCACTCGGCCCACCACTTTCTTTCCGCTCATGGCCAGGTACAATTCCCTGTCGCAGAAAGCCAGGGAGGGGTTTTCGTTGCCCAGGGACTTGTATTCGTCGTCCTCGAAAGCGGGCACCCATTTGTCACAGTCTTTATAGAGGTCCAGCGGGAACTGGATAAACTGCCGCAACATTTGTTTCCCCTGCACGGGGACAATAGTAAGGTTTTGCATCAGGTTGGTTTTAGTTATGCAAATATAGTAAAAAAACGTGGTACTCTACGCACACTCCCGGTTAAAGCACAGGAATGGGTATAGGAAGCTGTTTTTGTGCTTTAGACGGGTTTGGGAAGACGGGAAGGTCTGCGCCCCCAGCGGAACGCAGACCTTCACAGTCATTAGCAGAAAAAACTTCTTTATCTGAGTTGGAAGACAATGGGGAAGGTGAAGGTAACCGGGACGGGCTTGCCGTCCTGCATGCCGGGCGTCCATTTGATGGGGCAGTTGCTCACTACGCGCAGGGACTCTTCGTCCAGTTCCGGGCTTACTCCGCGCAAAATCCTCACATTGGACATGGAACCGTCCGCATTCACCGTGAACGCAAGTACCACGCGGCCCTGGATACCGGCCGTCTTGGCGGCATCCGGATAGTTCAGATGGGAATTCACCCACCTGCCAAATTCGTTGGCATCGCCGCCGTTGAAGGTGGGCTTTACCTCAATGAGGTCGAAAGGAAGCGCTTCGTCCGTTTCGGTCACCTGGGAAGGAGCGGTCTCCGGGGCCGGAGCGGCAACTTCTTCGGCCTCGGCCGGGGCCGATGTCTTGTTTTTCTTGGGAGAATTGCAGGCGTAGACCAGTACGGCCAGCACGGGGATGAGGGCCAGGTACGCCAGGCGCATCCGGCCGCAGGTGGTGGGTTTGAGCATCATTTCAATACGGTTTTTAAGTTGGGCGTGCTGGAAGCCGCTGGACAGGGAGAAGCGCTGTTCCCCTACGGCTTTTCGCACAAGAAGTAATTGATATTGGGTTGCATCGATGCCTTTTTGAATAACGCCTTCATCGGCCTCGTACTCGTGCAGGAGGCCCAGTTCCGTCCGCGCAATCCACACCAGCGGGTTCCACCACCAGAGTATCTGGACAGCGCGGAAAAGGAAGAGGTCCAGATAATGCCGACATAGAACGTGCTGGGTCTCGTGGGCAAAGATGGCGGGGTTCTCCTCCAGGTCCTTCCGGCCGATGAAAATGGTTTTTCCGAAAGTGAAGGAAGGGATGTCATCGGCAAGAATCACTGTTTTGAAGCCCTGGATGCGGGTTTTGGTGCCGCCGGCCACCCGACGGTGCAGCAGTACGGCGCTGATGGCCGTGTATGCCGCCACGGTGCACACACCCAGTATGTACAGAACCAGGAACAGCGAACTCCAGGAAAAGGAAGTTGTTGTTTCGGCCTGTGCCGCATCCCCCGTGCCGATGATGGAGAGCGGTCCGGCTCCCGCCACCAGCGGAGCCGTACGCACCCGAAGCAGCGGAAGCAGGGCGCACAGGGCCGATCCCAACAGGAGGGCCAGCCGGTTGAGCCGGAAAAACGTGGTGCGGCGCATTACCAGCAGGTAAAACGCATAGAACACGCCCAGATACAGCCCGCTGCGCAGCATATATAAGAGGAATCCGGTCATTTCTTCTTGCTTTCGATGGTTTCGATGAGGGCTTTGAGCTCCTCCAGATCTATTTTGTCTTCCTCCACAAACTGGGATACCAGAGAAGTATAGGAATTATTGTAGTACTGGGCCACCACGTCCGAAACCGTGCTGCCCCGGTACTGCCGCTCGGTGGTCTTCACCTTGTAGCGATAGGAGTTAGCCATGGGCTCCCGCTCCAGGAACCCCTTCTCTTCCAGGAACTTAACCAGGGTGGCCACCGTGTTGTAGTGCGGCTTGGGTTCTGGTATATAATGAATAAGGTCCCGGATGAACATGCTTCCGTGTTCCCAGAAGATGTTCATGAGCGTTTCTTCTTTAGCTGTGAGTTTCTGTTTCATCTTTTCCAGCGTTTCTGTAGCAAAGATAAAACATAATTCCGTAAACTCCTAATTTTTTTAGGAGAAATCCGTGAAATTTTAGGAGATTGTGCCGAAGAAAGCGGAAAGGTTCCCGGGGGCATCGGCCTTTTCTTAGCCCCCGGGAACCTTTCTCTTTATCAGGCTGTGCGCCTTATGCCTTGGCTTTCACCACGGCGTCGCACACTTCGCCCACGGTGACGGGGGCGGGAGCGCCGTCGGGGAAGTGCATGCCGAATTTTTCTTCGGCCGCCAGGGAGAGCAGCAGCATGGTGAGGGAATCGATACCGAGTTCCCGCACCAGCTCTGTCTGGAATCCAACGTTGGTGAGGTCCGTGTTGGGACGGATGACGCCGATAATCTCTTTCAGGCCGTCAAATACTTCTTCCCTGGTCATACGCGGGCTACTTTCATGCTTCCGGTGCGCTTGAAATCTTCCGTGCGCACGGTGACTTTACGGATATGGTGGGTAGAAGGCAGCGTGGCGTTGATCTTGTCCACCAGCTTGTTCATATAGGCCACAACCTCTTCCCAAGGCTTGCCGTCAAAGGCAGGCATGAAGGGCAGGACCTCCACGGCGATGATGCCGTCGTCCTCCTTCACCATGGCGTCGCGGACGCAAGGATCGGCATAGAAGGGCTCTTCCAGGCTCTCCGGGCTCACGTTCTCGCCGTTGGAGAGGATGATGAGGTTCTTGATGCGGCCGGTAATGTACAGGAAGCCTTCTTCATCGAAGCGGCACAGGTCTCCGGTGCGCAGCCAGCCGTCGGGGGTGAGGGCCTCGGCCGTCTTCTCGGGATCCTTGTAGTAACCGGAGAACACGTTGTCTCCCTTTATCCACAGTTCGCCGTCCACCAGCTTGGTCTCCTGGCCGGGATAGATGCGGCCGATGGAAGTGGGCTTGCGCACGGCGTCGGCGTTGGCCGATGTGAGGTTGGCGGTTTCCGTGAGGCCGTAGCCGAAGCAGAACTCAACGCCCAGCTTGGTGAAGATGTCCACCAGGCGCGGCGGCACGTTGGCGGCGCCGGAAATGATCATGCGCAGGCTGCCGCCCAGGAACTGGGGACCGTACATCTTCACCAGGCCGGAGAGGATGTCGCAGATACCCGGGACAATCACCAGCAGGGTGGGCTTGATGGCGGGCAGCTTGCCGATGGTGGCCTTCATGTCCTCGGCCGTGAAGAGCAGGTTGCCGGTGTAGAAGCAACCGGCCATGCCGGCGATGGCGCCGAACACGTGGCTCAGCGGCAGAAGGGCGATATAGCGGTGCTGGCCGATAACCTTGCCGGGCTTGAAGACGGCGTTATAGTTACCGCGCATGAGGGCACGGTGGCTGAGGACGGCACCCTTGGGAGAGCCGGTGGTACCGCCGGTGAAGAAGATGGCGGCGGGGCTTTCGGGGTCGATTTCGGCCACGGGGGCCTCCGTATCGGCGATGCTGGCAGCGGGGAGCACCTTGGCGCCCTGGATCTTGGCGGTCTGGGGCATGAATTCCTCGCGTACGAAGATGGCTGCGATGTCAAACTTCATGCAGCAGCCTACCACGGCCATTTCCGGCAGCATGGACGGGAACATCATGGCCACGTAACCGGCGCTGGTGATGGCCAGATACAGCTCGATGGCATCCTGGCTGTTGCGGTCCCATACGGCGATGTGGGCGCCCTTGGGCAGGCCCAGGCCATTGATAAAGGCGCGGCGGCGGGCTAACCGCTGTCCCAGCTCTTTATAAGTAATGGTGTTTACCGTGTCGGACAGGGCCGGCATGTCGGCAAATTCCTTGGTGAACCAGTCTACGAACTGCCCCATGGTGGGGAGATAAGGGATTCTTTCAAACTCCTCCTTGGGGAGCATGCTGTGGAAATACTCTTGGTTGGTCATTATATTTAAGGTTTAGATTATTCACAAAACGTACAAAGATACAACATTTTTCAAAAATGCGTATCTTTGCAATCTATGGACAAGAAAACCTTCAACAAGTGGAACCTCATCGTGGCCCTGGCCGTGCTGGTCATCTCGTCGGCCACATACCTTTCCACCATAGAGCCCACCGCGTCGTTCTGGGACTGCGGAGAATTCATTGCATCGTCGTACAAGCTGGAAGTGGGACACCCCCCGGGAAACCCGGTGTTCCAGCTCTTCGCCCGCGTTTTCTCCATCCCCTTTGACGCCGCGCATGCCGCCGTGGCCATCAACGCCATGAACGCCCTCCTGAGTGCGCTCACCATCTTCCTGCTCTATTTCACCATCGTCTTCTTCGCCAAACGTATTGTCAAGAATCCGATTGCAGTTCTGGGCGCAGGGGCCATCGGCGCCCTGGCGTATTGCTTCAGCGATACGTTCTGGTTCAGTGCGGTGGAGGGAGAGGTGTATGCGATGAGCTCGCTGTTTACGGCGCTGGTTTTCTGGGCCATGTGCCGATGGTATGAGACCGCCGATGAGCCGCATGCCAACCGCTGGATCGTGCTCATCGCGTTCCTGATGGGCCTAAGCATCGGCGTGCACCTGCTGAACCTGCTTACCATCCCGGCCTTCGTGTTCATGTATTACTACCGCATGAACGAAGACAAAAAACTGCCTTTTGGGAGGCTGGCGGGCATTTTTGCCATCGGCGTGGTCATCGAATTCCTGCTGGTGTACCTGTTCATCCCGTACCTTCCCAAGCTGGCGGCCTTCTTCGACCGCATCTTTGTGAATGGTTTCGGCCTGCCGTACAACACCGGCGCGGTCTTCTTCCTGGTGGCGCTGCTGGCCCTGTGCTTCTGGGCCCTGTTTGTCACCCTGAAGAAGGGGAAGGTGTTCTGGAACACGGTCACCCTGTGCGTGACCACCCTGGTGATCGGCTTCTCGCTGTTTTCCATCGTGATCATCCGCTCCAGCGTAAAGACGCCCACCAACGAGTACCAGCCCGATAACCCCTATACCCTGGTGCGTTACCTCAGCCGTGAGCAGTACGGCTCCACTCCGTTGGTGTACGGCCAGTACTTCGACGCACCCTATGACCTGAAACAGGAAAAATACTGGGCCCCGCTGGACGGTAAATACATCCGTGCCGAGGCTCCGGCCGACGCCGACTACCGTCCCGAGGGCAAGATGCTGTTCCCGCGCATGTGGTCCGGGGCCGATTCCCGCTACATTGACTTCTACCAGCAGTATACCAAGGGCAAGGGAACGCGTGTCCGTGGTTCCCAGCACCGGAAGCCCACTTTCGGCGCCAATATGGCGTACTTCTTCGACTACCAGCTCAACTGGATGTACTGGCGTTATTTCATGTGGAACTTCGTGGGACGGCAGAACGACATCCATTCCCCGCTGCCCGGAGACGTGTTCAACGGCAACTGGGAGAGCGGTATCGGCCTGCTGGATGCCATTCGCCTGGGAGACCAGTCCGACGCCCCTGCGCCGCTGCGGGACAACAAGGGCAAGAACCATTATTACTTCCTGCCGCTGCTGCTGGGCCTGCTGGGCCTGGTGTTCCAGTTCGACAAAGACCGCCGCGGCAGCTGGCTGGTGTTCCTGATGTTCTTCATGACGGGCATCGCCATCGTGATGTACCTGAACCAGCCGCCTTACCAGGTACGTGAACGGGATTACGCCTATGCGGGTTCCTTCTATATGTTCGCCATTTGGATCGGCCTGGGTGTGGCGGCGCTGTATCAGTGGATAGCCGATGCCGCCAAGGGCAAGGTGCCCGAGAAAGCGCTGGCCGGCGGCGTCTCCGTCCTGTGCCTGCTGGTGCCGGTACTCATGGCCGCCCAGAACTGGGACGACCACGACCGTTCCCACCGCTACACCGCCCCTGAGATGGCCTACAACTATTTGAATTCCGTAGGCCCCAACGGTTACCTGATCACCCACGGAGACAACGATACCTTCCCCCTGTGGTATGCGCAGGAGGTGGACGGCGTACGCACGGACGTACGCGTGGTGAATACCTCCCTGCTGGGTACGGACTGGTATATCGATCAGATGAAGTGGGCCTGCAACGAAAGCGCCCCGCTGCCGCTCAAAGTGCCCGCCCGGCAGTACCTGTACGGCACCAACGAGTTCGTGTACATCGCCTACGACGACGGCTCTCCCATGCTGTTGTCCGACGTCATGGACGTGTTCCGTGATCCCAAGATGAAGGTGACGCTGGAGGGCGGCCGCAAGATGGATTTCATCTGCGCCCGCAACGTGGTCATCCCCGTGAACAAGGAAAACTGCCTGAAGTACGGCATCGTTCCCGCCAAGTTTGCCGACGAGATTCCGGACTCCATCATGCTGTCCATGTCCAAGGACAAGAACTACATCACCAAACCGGAACTGTTCCTGCTGGACCTGCTGTCCAACTACCAGTGGGACCGCCCGCTGAACATGCTCAACATGGGCGGGGACCTGAACGTAGGTGTCAAGGACTACCTGATGTACGACGGCTTCTCTTACCGCTTCACGCCCCTGAAGAATAAGGTGGCCTCCACGGACGCCGGCAAGGTGGACGCCCTGGAGCTGTACCGCAAGATGAAGGAAGTGTACAAGTGGGACGCCATCAAGCGCACAGACTGGTTTGTGGACTACCAGAACATGTACACCTTCCTGGGTGTGATGAGCCAGCGCCAGCTGTTCCTCACCGTTGCCAACGCCCTCATCGACGCCGGTGAGCTGGAGAAGGCCGTGGAGATCCAGGACCTGTGCCAGGAGAATTTCCCGGAAGAGAACTTCCCGCTGGAAACCATTTCCGTGGGTTTCACCGGCAACGACTACATGGTGGCCCAGCTCATCGAGAACTACTATTATCTGGGAGAGGCCGAAAAAGCCCGTGACCTGGTTGCCCGCATGGGAGAACAGCTGCTGGTCACCGCCGGCTTCTACCTGGAGTGGGGCAAGCTGGGAGAAAGTGAGTTCGAGACATCCAGCCGCATCCTCCTTTACCTGGCCGATGTGTGCAAGCAGTATGGAGACAAAGACCTGGCCGACGCCCTGATAGACGGCCTGGGAGACCTCCTGCACGCCGCCACAGGCACGGATTATGCTTTGGAACGCGACGATACCCCCCAAGTGGGAGACTAATCACGCAAGCTTATGGATTTATTGGTCATCAACTGGAATATCGACCCCGCCATCTTCCGCATCGGCGGGTTCGAACTCAGGTGGTATTCGCTGCTGTTCGTGAGCGGATTCATCCTGGGTTGGTATATCATGAGAAGTTTCTTCAGGCGCGAGGGCATCCCGGAAAAACTGCTGGACCCCATGCTGTACATGCTGCTCATCTGCACCATCGTGGGCGCCCGCCTGGGCCACTGCCTCTTCTACCAGCCGGATTACTATCTGGGCAGCTGGGAGGGCTTCCTGGAAATCTTCATGCCCTGGAAAGGCGGCCTGGCCAGCCACGGCGGCACCATCGCGCTCCTCATCGGTATCTGGTGGTATGCCCGTAAGTACGGCCCCCAGTACGGTTTCGACTACCTTTGGGTGTTGGACCACCTGGTGATTCCCATCGCCTTCGCCGCCTGCTTCATCCGCTTGGGAAATCTCTTTAACTCAGAGATTTACGGCGGTCCCACCGACCTGCCCTGGGGCTTCGTGTTCCAGCGCAACGGGGAAACCGTTCCCTGCCATCCCACGCAGCTGTACGAGGCCGGCACCTACCTGCTGCTGGGCATCGTGCTCATGTGGCTGTACTGGAAAAAGCTGGACAAGATGTACCGCGGCACCTTCGTGGGCATCTTCTTCATCGGCTGTTTCGGCGCCCGTTTCCTCATCGAGTTCATCAAGAACGACCAGGTGGATTTCGAGGCCGATATGGCCCTGAACATGGGCCAGCTCCTGAGCATCCCCTTCGTGCTGCTGGGCATCGGTTTCCTGGTGTATGCCTATGTCAAGAAACTTCCCGCCCGCGCTACGCCGCCGGAAAAGCCTTCCGGTCCCAAGCCCAAGGCCGAAACGCATTACGCCCGGCCGTTGCAATCGTAAGATCGTGATACGTAAATAGCTCAGTATTAACACTTTATAAAAATCCTCAGGGTCAAAAGAAACCCTGAGGATTTTAGTATATCACTCAAAATCAGCGATTTATACATCACGGCTTTCTGCTACCGTTTCAGTCTTACGAAAATGCTCAGCGGCAGCACTTTGCCGAAGGAGTCGTTGAAAGCCAATTCTCCGGATGTCATTTCCTTGAAGGCACCCTTGAAGGCTTCCCGCACCACGGTTTCTCCCAGGGCGGCGCTATAGCCGTTGGAATAGAGGTTCAGTACCATAAAAGCGTCGCGCGGAGAAAGGATGGCCGCCACATTCTGCAGCAGGCCAAACAAAAGCTCGTCCAGCTTCCACTTTTCTCCGTCGGGGCCGTGGCCATAGGCGGGCGGGTCCAGGATGATGCCGTCGTACTTGTTGCCGCGCTTGGCTTCCCGTTTGGCAAACTTGAGGGCGTCTTCCACCACCCAGCGGATGCCGTCCAGGCCGCTGCGCTCCATGTTTTCGCGGGCCCAGGTAACTACCTGGCGCACAGAGTCCAGGTGGGTGACATCGGCCCCGGCGCACTTGGCGGCCAGGGAGGCCCCGCCGGTATAGGCGAAGAGGTTAAGCACCTTGGGGGCGGGCAGGCCGTTGGCCTTGTGGATGCGGGCCAACCGGCCGGTTTCCTTATAGATGAATTCCCAGTTGGGAGCCTGTTCGGGGAATACGCCCACGTGCTTGAAGCTGGTGAGGCCCAGCCGAAGGGCGATGTGGAGGTCGCTGGCGGCGTGGGTTTCGGGGTCCGGTTCTCCGTTGTACGCAATGCCCCACTGGTCCTCCATCTTCTTGGATTTGTTCCAGGTACCGCTGTCCTCCTTACCGGCCTTGCCGAAGCCTGCACCGGGCACGAACGTTACGTGGCTCAGGCGCTTCCAATCGGCCTCCGGCATGGACGGCGTCCACAGGGCCTTAGGCTCCGGACGGCGCAGGACATACTTCCCGAAGCGCTCCAGTTTTTCCCCGTTGCCGCTATCTAACAGTTCGTAATCTTTCCAATACTCTGCAGGAAATTCGACAGCCATACCTTTTGAATTTTTTACAAAGATAACTATCTTTGTGGACTGGACAACAATTTATAACCTATATATCATGCAACAGTTTATTGACAAGTACGATTTCAAAGGCAAGAAGGCCATCGTCCGCGTAGACTTCAACGTCCCGCTCAACGAGAACTTCGAAATCACCGACGACACCCGCATCCGCAGGGCTATGCCCACCCTCAAGAAGGTACTGGCAGAAGGCGGTTCCCTCATCATCATGTCCCATTTGGGCCGTCCCAAGAAAGTGGATCCCAAGTTCAGCCTCAAGCACATCGTGGGCCGCGTGAGCGAATGCCTGGGCGTTCCCGTCCAGTTTGCCGATGACTGCATGAAGGCAAAGGCCCAGGCCGATGCCCTGAAGCCCGGTGAGGCCCTCCTCCTGGAGAACCTCCGCTACTACGCCGAGGAAGAAGGCAAGCCCCGCGGCCTGGCCGAGGATGCCACCGACGAAGAGAAGAAGGCTGCCAAGAAAGTTGTCAAGGAGTCCCAGAAGGAGTTCGTCAAGACCCTGGCCAGCTATGCCGACTGCTACATCAACGACGCTTTCGGCACCGCCCACCGCGCCCACGGTTCCACCGCCCTCATCGCCGAGTATTTCCCCAACGACAAGATGTTCGGCTATCTGATGGAAGGCGAGATCAAGGCCATCGACAATGTGCTCAAGAACGCCAAGCGCCCCCTCACCGCTATCATCGGCGGTTCCAAGGTGAGCTCCAAGCTGGCAGTCTTGAAGAACCTCGTCGGCAAGGTGGACAACCTCATCATCGGCGGCGGTATGGGTTATACCTTCATCAAGGCCCAGGGCGGCCATATCGGCAACTCCCTGCACGAGGACGAGCTCATTCCCGATGCCCTCGAGATCATGAAGGAAGCCAAGGAGAAGGGTGTGAACCTGAGCCTTTCCGTGGCCACCGTCTGCGGCCAGGCTTTTGACAACGACACGCCCCGCAAGGTATTCCCCATCGACCAGATTCCCGACGAGTGGGAGGGCATGGACGCTTCCCCCGAATCCCTGGAGAACTGGAAGAAGATCATCCTGAGTTCCAAGACCATCCTCTGGAACGGCCCCGTGGGCGTTTTCGAGCTCCCCAACTTTGCCAAGGGTACCCTCCAGATCGCCGAAGACCTGGCCGAGGCCACCAAGAACGGCGCCTACACCCTGGTGGGCGGCGGCGACTCCGTGGCAGCCGTTACCCAGATGGGCTATGCCGATAAGGTGAGCTACGTCTCCACCGGCGGCGGCGCCATGCTGGAAGCCATCGAAGGCAAGGTCCTTCCCGGCATCGCTGCCATCATGGACTAAAAATCTACTCTCGCGCGCGTACTGGCGCGATTATTGCAGTAAGTAACCAGCTTATTTAGTTGGTTATATGAATTTTAAAAAAGTACTTATAGCGCTCACGTTGCTGGCTCCTTCGGCAGCGTGGGCGCAGTTTAATGGGGAAGAGCGTCCCGTCGGAGACACTACGGTGGTACTCAGCCTGGAGGACGCCCTCAAGATCGCCCTTTCGGAAAATACATCGGTGAAAGTGGCCGATATGGAAATCCAGCGCACCAAGTATGCCAGGAAGGGTTCCTACGGCCAGCTGTTCCCGCAGATCAGCGCCACGGGTGCCTACAATTACGCCATCAAGAAGCAGAAGGTCTACTTCGGCTCCGATTCCGAGGGTGAAGGCGGCAGCAGCTCTTCCAGCAGCGGAATGGCGGGCATGTATGCCTCCATGCTGGAACCCATCATGTATTACATCCAGCAGCTGTACGAGGTGACCGGAACGCCGTTCATCCCTTACGTCGCGCCCATCGACCCCGACGCCTCTTCTTCCTCCGGGGACGGCGCCATCGAGATGGGCCGCCGCAACCAGGTAACCCTGGGCCTGAGCGCCAGCATGCCGGTGGTGAACTTCCAGCTGTGGGAGAGCCTCCGCATTACCGGGGACCAGGTGGAAATGGCCGTGGAACAGGCCCGCGAATCCCGCCTGGGAACGGTGGCGTCCGTGAAGCAGGCCTATTTTGCCGTGCTCATGGCCAAGGCCTCCTACGACGTGTACAACGCCGTGTATGAGAACGCCGTCCAGAACTACAAGTATACGGAAACCCGTTACAAGTCCGGCAAGGCGTCGGAACTGGAGATGACCCGCGCCCAGAGCTCCCTGGCGGCCGCCATCCCCAACCTGTACAATGCCGAGAACAACATCTACCTGTCCCTGTGGCAGTTGAAGGCCGTGATGGGCGTGGACCTGGACCGCGCCATCGATGTCAAGGGCAAGCTGGAAGACTATGCCCAGCACATGTTCTACGACGTGAATGAAGGTGCCGAGGCCTCCCTGGACCGCAACACCCAGCTGCGCCAGCTGGCCACCCAGGCCGAGATGCTGGCCAAGCAGATCCGCATGCAGCAGTACGCCTACATCCCCACCCTGTCCATGCAGATCTCCTACAACTATTATACGCAGAGCGACAAGTTCAACCTGAGCCAGTGGAAGTGGCTGCCCTCCAGCACCCTGGTGTTCTCCCTGAGCATCCCCATCTTCAGCGGAGGCCAGCGCTACCATACCATCAAGCAAACCCGCGTGCAGGCCGATGAACTGGCCCTCCAGCGGGAGAACACGGAGCGTCAGCTGCGCATCGGCATCCGTCAGAGCCTGTCCACCATGGACACGTCCATGAAGACCTACGATGCCGCCAAGGAGGCCCTCAAGAGCGCCGAGAAAGCCTACGACATCGCCTCCAAGAGCTACCAGGTGGGCAAGAGCACCCTCACGGACCTCAACAACACGGAGCTCACCCTTACCCAGACGCGTCTGCAGGTCGCCCAGGCCGTGTACAATTTCGTAGTGGCCAAGGCCGGTCTGGAACAGACCCTGGGCTACGATTTCACCGAAGAAAAATAAACGATATATGAAAACCAGAATCATCCTTATCGCCGCACTGGCCTTTGCCGCCGTGTCCTGCGGCAGCAACAGCACCAACAGCGGTCCCGCCGTTCCCGTCGCCACCACTCCCAACGTGGAGGTAACCCGGGTGGAGGCCCGCGACGTCCCCCAGGAAAATGCCTACGCATCGTCGGTGCAGGCCTATGCCGTGAACAACATCATGCCCCAGGCCGGCAACCGTATCCGCAAAATCAACGTGGAGGTAGGGGACTATGTCCAGAAAGGCCAGGTGCTGGCCGAGATGGACCGCCTGCAGCTGGAACAGCTGGAGCTCCAGATCCAGAACGATGAACAGGAATTCGAACGCATGAAGAGCCTGTACCAGGAAGGTGGTGTTTCCCAGAGCGACTTCGAATCGGCCGAACTGGCCTACAAAGTGCGCAAGACCAACTACAACAACATCAAGGAAAACACCGTCCTGCGCAGCCCCATCACCGGTTTTGTGACCGCCCGCAACTTCGACGCCGGAGACATGTTCTCCATGAGCTCCCCGCTGTTCGTCATCCAGCAGGTGGTGCCGGTGAAACTGCTGGTGGGCATCTCCGAGAGCGAATATACCAAGGTGAAGAAGGGTGACAAGGTGGCCATTACCGCCGACGCCCTGCCCGGCCGCACCTTCAATGGAAAGATCGAACGCATCTATCCCGTGGTGGATGCCGCCACCCATACCTTCAAGGCCGAGGTGAACGTGCCCAACACCGACAAGATGCTGCGTCCCGGCATGTACGCCCGCGTTACCGTCAACTTCGGCTATCTGCATCACGTGATTGTCCCGGACCAGGCCGTCGTGCGCATGGAAGGTACCGGTCAGCGTTTCGTGTACGTCCTCAATGCCGACAATACCGTGACCTTCACGCCCATCACCCTGGGCCGTCACATCGGCAACGAATATGAGATTACCGAAGGCTTGCCCGAAGGTGCCCTGGTAGTGGTCAAGGGACAGTCCACCCTCAAGGACGGCGTATCCGTGAACGTGCTTAACAAGTAAGGAACCATGAGCATTTACAGAACAGCCGTCAACAAACCCGTCACCACGGCCCTGGTGTTCCTGGCGTTTGCCATCCTGGGTGTCTTCGCCCTGGTGCAGCTGCCGGTGGACAACTTCCCGGACATGGAATCCAACACCATCATGGTGATGAGTTCCTATCCCGGTGCGTCGGCCGAAGACGTGGAGACCAACCTTACCAAGCTGCTGGAGAACTCCCTCAACTCGGTGGCCAACCTCAAGAACGTGAGCTCGTCCTCCCGTGAGAACGTGTCCATGCTCACCCTCGAGTTCCAGTATGGCACCGACATCGAAGTGGCCACCAACGACGTCCGGGACAAGCTGGACATGATCAAGAGCTCTCTCCCGGACGGTGCCTCCAACCCCACTATCTTCAAGTTCAGCGCCGACGACATGCCCATCATGATCCTGGCCTGCACGGCCGATCAAAGCGTGAGTGCACTGGATAAGATCCTGGACGACCGCGTGGCCACTCCGCTGGCCCGTGTGTCCGGCGTGGGTACCGTTTCCGTGAGCGGCGCTCCCAACCGTGAGATCAAGGTCTACTGCGACCCCTCCAGGCTGGAAGCCTACGGAATCAGCATTACCTCCCTCTCCAGCATCATCGCCGCCGAGAACCGCAATGTTCCGTCCGGCAGCATCGATATCGGCTCCAACACCTACTCCCTGCGCATCAAGAAGGAATTCGAAGACCCGCAGGAGCTGCTGGATATCGTAGTGGGCAACTACAACGGATCGGCCGTCTTCCTCCGGGATGTGGCCCGCGTTGAGGACGGCCTGGAAGAGAGGTCCCAGGAATCCTATACCAACGGCACCCGCGGTGCGCAGATCATCATCCAGAAGCAGAGCGGTTACAACACCGTGAACGTGATCAAGGAGGTGAAAAAGACCCTGGCCACCCTGGAGCACAACCTGCCGTCCGACATCAAGATCACCACGGTGGTGGACTCTTCCACCAACATCCTCAACACCATCCGCTCCCTGCTGGAGACCATCATCATTACCTTCCTGGTGGTGATGCTGGTGGTGTTCCTGTTCCTGGGCCGCCTCAAAGGTACGCTCATCGTGGTGCTCAGTATCCCCATCGCCCTGCTGGCCTCGCTGCTGTACCTGTTCTTCACGGGTAACACGCTCAATATCATTTCCATGAGCGCCCTGGCCATCGCCGTGGGTATGGTGGTGGACGACGCCATCGTGGTGCTGGAGAACGTGACTTCCCATCTGGAAAGGGGAGAGAAACCCAAGGAGGCCGCCGTACACGGCACGGCCGAAGTGGGTATCTCCGTCATCGCCTCCACACTCACCATGCTGTGCGTGTTCCTGCCCCTCACCATGATCAACGGCATGACCGGCCTGATGTTCCGCCAGCTGGGCTGGATCGTGAGCATCATCATGACGGTGTCCACCACGGCCGCCCTCACGCTGGTGCCCATGCTGTGCTCCGTGCTCATGGACAACAAGCCCACCACCAACAAGTTCTACACGGTGGTGTTCAAGCCCGTGAACAAGGCCCTGGACGCCCTCTCGGCCGGCTACAGCCGCATGATCGCCTGGTGCATGAACCACAAGAAATGGATCCTGGCCGGTGCGGTGGTCATTTTCGCCGCCGTGATGGCCGTCTACGCGCCCCGCATGAAGACGGAATTCTTCCCCACCCAGGACCAGGGCCGCGTGAGCATATCGGCCGAACTCCCCATCGGCACCGCACAGGATGTCACGCGGGAGGTGGCGGCCGCCATCTATGAACGCATCCGGGCCGATGTGCCGGAAATCAAGGTGCTCAGCTACAACTTCGGCCAGGCCGATGCCGACAACACCTTCGCCAACATGCGTTCCAACGGTACGTACATCATTTCCTATAATATCAACGTGCACACGGCCACCGAACGTAAGGAGCTGGCCCGCGAGAAGGGCATCCCCTTCCGCACCACCTCCGAGATTGCCGATGTCGTGCGCGCCGACCTCCGCCTGTTCCCGGAACTGAGGAAGTTCAACGTGACCGAAGGCGGCATGGGCATGGGCGGTGCATCGCGCGTGATCCTGGAAGTTTACGGCTACGACTTCGAGCAGACCGAACAGGCCGCCAAGCGCTACCGTGAGCAGATGATGGCCAGCGGCAAGTTCACGCAGGTACTGCTGGGCCGAGACGATTATACGCCCGAATATGAGGTGGACTTCGACCGTGAGAAACTGGCCCTGAACGGGCTCACCTCCACCACCGCTGCCGCCGCGGTATCGGCCGCCATGAGCGGTTCCGTGGGCTCCTTCTTCCGCGAAGACGGTGACGAATACAACATCCGCGTGCGTAACGCGCCGGAGTTCCGCCAGAGCATGGAGGACATCGAGAACATCATCGTGTACAACTCGGCCGGTAAGGGTATCAAGGTCAAGGACCTGGGCCGCATCGTAGAATCCAAGGTGCCGCCCACCATCCAGCGCAAGAACCGCGAACGTTATATCTCGGCCACCGGCCTGGTGGCCCGTGGGACGGCGCTGTCAGAGGCCGTGGAGGTGATTGACCAGATGATGGCGGCAGATCCCCTGCCCGCCGAGCTCTCCTACGCCATCTCCGGTGACTATGAAGAGCAGCAGGAGATGTTCGGCTCCCTGTTGCTGCTGGTGGCCCTCATCGTCATCCTGGTGTACATGGTGATGGCATCCCAGTTCGAGAGCTTCATGGGCCCGTTCGTCATCATGTTCTCCATCCCCTTCGCCTTCACGGGCGTCGCGCTGGGCAACCTCATCAACGATATGGCCATCGGCATGATGGCCATGGTGGGCATCATCATCCTGCTGGGTATCGTGGTGAAGAACGGTATCGTGCTCATTGACTATACCATCCTGCTGCAGGAGCGCGGCTTCTCCGTGCGGGAAGCCTCCGTAACGGCCGCCAAGGCCCGTCTGCGCCCCATCCTCATGACCACCCTCACCACCGTGCTGGGCATGCTGCCCATGGCGCTTGGTACCGGTGAAGGCTCCGAGATGTGGCACGGCCTGGGTATCACCGTGGCCTGGGGTCTGAGCATCTCTACCCTCATTACATTGGTATTGATTCCGGTGTTGTACTGCGGTTTCACCGAGCACCGGGAAAAACGTAAAGCAAAAAAGGCAAAGGCATGAAAGCAATATTCGTAGCATACAATCAGGCTTATAACCAGGAGATCGCAGAACTTCTGGAAGGCCTGGGCCAACGCGGGTACACCGTGTGGGAGAATGTGGGCGGCCGCGGTTCCGTAAGCGGAGAACCCCATCTGGGCAACCATGCCTGGCCCACGCAGAACCACGCCCTCCTCACCGTCTTGGAAGACGCCCTGGCCCCCAAGGTGATGGACGCCCTCCGCGCCACCGACGCATCCAACCCGGATCTCGGCCTGCGCGCCTATGTCCTTCCCGTTGAGGATGCGATTTAAATATTTTTTGTATATTTGCGATGATATAGAAGCAAAAAGACTATGGCAAAAGTAGCAACCAATACAAATTTTACAGAGCTTTTACAGAGTGAAAATCTGGTCGTGGTGGACTTCTGGGCCACCTGGTGCGGCCCTTGCCGCATGCTCACTCCCATCCTGGACGAGGTAGAGGAGGAGATGGCCGGAAAGATGGAAGTGGTGAAGGTGAACGTGGACGACGCCGACGAAGTGGCCGCCCAGTACCGCATCATGAGCATCCCCACCCTGCTGTTTTTCAAGAACGGCCAGGTGGTGGACAAAACCGTGGGCGCCATGCCCAAGGCCCAGCTTGTAGAGAAAATCAACGCTAACTTATAATTACAACCGTTATGAAAAAACTTTTAACCGTTATTGTGGTGGCCCTGGCCTCCGTAACTCTGGCCCATGCCCAGTTTGGTATCGTTGCAGGTTATAACTCCTCCTCTACCAAAATCAAGGACGCAGCCAATGACTTCAAGACCGCCAGCATGTGGCATGCCGGTATCGCTTACAAGATTCCCATCGGCCCCCTGGCCATCCAGCCTTCCCTCACCTACACCATGAAGGGAACCAACATCGACAATGTACAGTACAAGACCGGTTATGTAGAGGCTTCCGCCGGCATTCAGCTGGGTCTGGACCTCCTGGTGGCCCGTCCGTTCGTGGTGGCCGAACCTTTCATCGGCTATCAGGTCTATGGTAACGAACAAGCCGTCCAGGACGTGACCAACAAGCTGGAATATGGTTTCGGCATCGGTATCGGCGCCGACGTCATCAATCACCTGCAGCTGCGCATCGAATGGTACAAGAACCTGGGCTATCTGTCCAAAACCGCTAGCGCTGCCGATGCTGGCAATGCTGCCTTGGATGTCCTCAAGAAATCCAACTACCAGGGTATCAAGATCACTGCCGGCTTCTTCTTTTAATGGATAAAAAAGTCGCCATCTTTTGCGCCGCAAGCGTAAAGATTGATGAAAAATACAATGATGCAGCGCGTGAAGTAGTTCGCGCGCTGCATGCTTTAGGTTATACCATCGTGTCCGGAGGAGGCAAGGTGGGCACCATGGGCGCCATCACCGCCGAGTCCGTGAAGCTGGGCGGCCGGCACATCGCCGTCATTCCCAAGTTCATGAAGGGCCTGGAGAACCCCGATCTCAAGGAGTTTGTCTGGACGGACACCATGGCCATCCGCAAGGAAAAGATGCGGGAATGCTGCTTCGCCGCCATCGCCCTGCCGGGCGGTATCGGCACGGTGGACGAGTTCATCGAAACCCATACCCTCAAAAAGCTCCACAAGTGGAACGGAGAGCTCCTGGCCCTTAACCTGGACGGCTTCTGGAACCCCCTCATCGACATGCTGGACCATTTTGTGGAAACCCGTGTCCTGGAGCCCGGTGACCGGGATCTGGTGAAATTCCCCGCTACCGTGGAGGAACTCATCTCCTACTTTAAATAATGAAGGAAATCCTCTCATATCTGCAACCCGGCCTGGGAATGGTGAACGCTTTCATCAACCAGACCCTGCAGTCCGACATCCCCCTGCTGGACAGCACCAACCGCAGCCTGCGGGAACATCCCGGCAAGATGCTGCGGCCCACGCTGTCCCTGCTGGTGGCGGGTGCGGCCGGTGCGGCCTCGCCCCTGCCGGAAGATACTTTCCGCTATGCCGCCGCAACGGAGCTCCTGCATAACGCCACGCTGCTGCACGACGACGTAGTGGACGGCGCCACGGAGCGCCGGGGCATGCCCACGGTGGCCTCCCTGCTGGGCGGCAGCGCGGCGGTGCTCATCGGCGATTACTGGCTGGCGAAATGTCTCCGGCTGGTGTTGGGCGCCCGCCGGGAGGCCGACCGCGTCCTGCGGCTCTTCGCCCAGACCATCGGCCATCTCACCGAAGGGGAGCTCCTGCAGATGCAGAAAGCCGGCACGGCCGATACCACCCAGGCCGATTACCTGCGCATCATCTATGGCAAGACCGCCTCGCTTTTCGAGAGCGCGGCCCTGTCGGCGGCCATCTCGGTGGCGGCCAGCGAGCAGGTAGAGCGCGCCATGGGAGATTTTGCCTACCAGCTGGGCCTGGCCTTCCAGATCAAGGACGATATCTTTGATTATGAGGAGGATGCGGCCGCTATCGGCAAGCCCGTGGGGATAGACCTTCGGGAGCAGAAAATCACCCAGCCGCTGCTGTGCGCGCTGGAAATCGCCGGGGCCGATGACCAGGCCCGTATTCGGGCCCTGGTGCGCGATATCCCGGACCATCCCGGGAACGCCGATGAGATACGCGCCTTTGTGAAGGAGAAGAACGGGACGGCCCTGGCTGCGCAGGTGATGGATTCCTATGTGGAAAAGGCCGTCGCCTGCCTGGATATCCTTCCGGAATCCAAAGAAAAGTCGTATCTTGCAAGGTTGGCCCGTTATGTAGGGCAAAGAGACAAGTAAAATGCAGGTTATCTATGGGAATGAGGAAATCGTGAAGGCGCTCCACCGCATGGTGGAAAGCGGCCACGTGCCCCATGCCATGCTCCTGCACCAGGACGACGGCGGCGGCGCCTGGCCCCTGGTCCTGAATTTCCTGGAAGAACTGTACGGCGGCAACCCCCGCGTACAGAAACTCATCCATCCTGATATCCATTTCGTATTTCCTGTGGCGGGCGGTGACAAGCCCGTCTCCCTGCAGTTCATCGGCCCCTTCCGGGAGTTG
>Ga0310690_10003037_pt1 | contig 25973 bp, 17 predicted proteins | sample AusTroGonzalo_MG_2_FD_207661 | JGI IMG/M metagenome (GOLD analysis project Ga0310690, IMG submission 207661) | Bovine rumen microbial communities from tropical cattle in Woodstock, Queensland, Australia - Gonzalo_04 (v2) (version 2) | ecosystem: Host-associated > Mammals > Digestive system >... | reverse complement strand
TGACCGGACGCTCCAACCACCGCGAAGTGCTGATGCGCGTGATGGTAGTGCGTGGCAGCGACACCGAAGAGACTGAGCTCGAATCCTTGACCGTGAACCTGCAAGGCACTGACGGCACTGACCCAAAAGATCTCCGTATCATCGAGGTTCTTTCCTCTGGTAATTTACCGGAACCCACACGCATCGGGCCGCAAAGCGTTTTACAGGAAAACACCACCTACGACCCTGCGCCAGAAAAGCCACATTCCCTTCAAACCGTGCTCGTCCGCGAGCTTAATCCCACTTTGTCAGACGACATCCGCATCCCGTTGCGCTATCGCCTTAAGACAGATACCACCTACCTTTGGTTCACCGCAGACATCACCGATTCAGCGAAGAAAGGGAATCGTATCTGTTTAACATTAAAACAACTACAAACAAATAAAGGAACCTATCCCATAGACATACACACCGAACGGGAGATTCTTCTTCGCAGAAGAGTGTGGTATTGTCCCGGCGACTTCGACTCGCAATTCTACCGCATTCCCGCTGTCATTACAGCCAAGGACGGCAGCTTGGTGGCTGCCGCCGACCGTAGGAAATACAGCAACGCGGACCTGCCTGAAGACATCGACATCATCCTCAACCGAAGCTCGAGCGGCGGGCACTTTTGGTCGGGGCCGCAATTCCTAGCCATCGGCAGGGGCAAGGGAAAAGGGTTCGGAGACTGCGCGTTGGCACACACCCGCGACGAGGGCGGACTCATAGCCGTCTATGCGGGCGGTGTCGGCTTTTGGCAATCCCGTCCCAACGAGCCGCTCCGTATCTACTGCCGTCGCAGTACCGACAACGGACGCTCTTGGTCGCCCGCCGTCGATATCACCCACTACCTCTACGGTCCCGACTGCACCGATTCCGTACGCCGTCAATGGTGGGGTGCCTTCTGCGCCTCCGGCAACGGACTGCTCACCTCCACAGGCCGGATTCTATTCGTGGCAGCGGTGCGTGAGGGCGAGGCGTGGTCGGCCAACGACTACGTGCTCTACTCCGACGACAACGGCGAGACCTGGCATTGCTCGCAACGCGCCTGCAAGGGCGGCGACGAGGCCAAGGTTGTGGAACTCCCAGACGGCCGCATCTTGATGAGCATCCGTCACCAAGGAGAACGGTGGTTCAACATCTCCGAGGACGGCGGCGTCACATGGCGCGACACGGTCTTCACCACGAACTTCCCGACCGCACCCGCCTGCAACGGCGACATGATCCGCTACGACCGCCAAGACGGCACCAGTGTGCTGCTCCACTCCCTGCCTTTGGGCGACAAACGGGAAAACGTGGCGGTGATGCTCAGCTACGACGAAGGCCAGACCTGGTCTCTCGGACGCGTGATCGTACCCTACAGCGCGGCATACTCCTCCCTCTGCATCCTCCCCGACGGCACCATCGGCCTATACGTGGAGGAGGATCCCCTCGGCGGCGACCGTTACGAAATGGTGTTTTACAATTTCACGCTGGAATGGCTGGAAGGACGGTGAGATTTGCCCGCACGCCTGACGGCGCGCGGTTTTCGACGCTAGAAGCGTCGTCTCCTACCGAGCCCTGCAGACCTAACGGCCTGCACGGCAGAACACACGTAGGGGCGAATAATTATTCGCCCCTACATCTCTTACTTCTTACTTCTTCCCTCTTCCCTATTGCCTTCTACCTCAACTCCGCGTGCTGCTTCACTCTCTTCTTGTCCTTGAACCAGAGGCCGTAAACCTCACTGACGTTGCCGGCGGTGATGAAAGCTTTAATTTCCTGTTTGCCGATGAACTCCATCAACTTGGAGAATTCGTCCTTCGTAAGGAGGGTCTCCAGTTCGATGGACTTTTCGTTGGTGTAGCCACCGATGACCTCATACAAGGTGCAACCGCGCACCAATTCGTCGATGATGTAGCGACGGATGCGGTCGTAGTCCTTGGAGACGATGCAGACACGTTTGCGGTTGTTGAGGTTGGCGGTGAAATAATCGACCACCAAACCGTTGATCCATGTGCCAATCAAACCGATGACCACCATGCGGAACGGGTTGATGGCGAAGGCGGTACAGCAGATGCAGGCACCCGCGACCGTCACCGATTTACCGATGTCGAAATGCAGATACTTGTTGACAATCTTGGCCAGGATGTCCAAACCGCCCGTGGAGGCGTTGATGGAGAAGAGCACCGCCTGCGCCGCACTTAGCAACAGCACGAAACAGCAAAGGTCGAACCAGATGTCGCCCATCACAGAGGTTGCTCCTTCCTCTAAGAACATCGTGTAAGGCAAATACTTTTCGAGCAACGCCATGAGCGGTCCGAGAATCAGGGCCGTATAGACCGTCTTGGTACCGAACTCCTTGCCAATCAAGAAGTAGGCCAACACCAAGAGGATGGCGTTCACGACTAAAATCACCGTGGAGACCGGCAGCGCGACCCCGAACAACTGCTCGGAAACGCCGCTGATCACGATGGAAAGACCGGAAATGGTACCGATGATCAGCTTGCTCGGCACCAGAAAATAATAGACCGCAATGGCGGTAATAAGCATACCGACGGTCATGATGAGAAGCTCCACCCAGAACTTCTTGGATTTTAATACGTTAAGGATAGTTTCCATATTACTTTTAATTGATAATTGACAAGTTATAATTGATAATGGATAATTGATAATTATTGGGGAAGTAGTAATTGTTCCCCTAACCTTCTAACCTCCTAACCTTCTAACCTACCTCTTCACAAACCGTTTCGTGATTACTCCCTGGTCGGTGTTAATGCGCAGGAAATAGAGGCCGGTGGAGAGGTCTGAGACATCAATCTGCATAGGCGAATTGTTATTTGCCCCTACAATGGTGCGAATTGTTTTACCGTAAACATCCATCACCTCCATCCCCTTCACATTCCATTGTTCATTATTCATTTTACATTGTACATTGATAACGTCTGTCGCTGGATTCGGATAAACGATGACATTTTCGGCTAGTTGATGGTCCTCTATCCCGACGTTCAGGAAATGGACGTGGAACGTGAGGCGGTCGCCATAGTCGTAGATGTCCGAGATCTCGAAACTGGATTCAGGGGTGCCATCGGTGAGGTACGGATGCGGGTCGGTGGTCGGACCGAAAGAGGTACGACCGACAAGCTGGCTGAAATGCGCCTCATCAATATCGCCATTTATCGTATCAATGTCGCTGCCCGGACGGAAAATCCAATACTGATGGGCATAGTTGTAGAAATCGAAGAAAGAGTTAGCGAATGCCCCTTCGTAATCACACCCCACGGTATCATTCCAACGCGCCACAATCAGTCCTGAACCCGGAATCTCCGCCTCAAAAAGGTCGTTTTGATTCCGATATTCAAGGACAAACCATTGGTCAGGATTAATTTCCGACCGGATATAATAGCAGTTCTGCGACGAATTAGCACCCGCACTCAACAACGTGTAATCGCCGTCTGCAGTAATCTCAATCGGATCGTCCGACACGTGCAGATACTTGTTCTTCAATATAGCAGCTGTCTGGTTGAGAAAACGACCGTGACACATCATGTCCCATTTACCTGCTGGAAAGACAGAATCAAAATCAATATAATGATACAGGTCCGGAAGATCCAACGAATGCCCCATTTCGTGACGGAAAACTCTGGCATTGAACAAGGAAGAATCTGCACCTTCGAACTCGAAATTGAACGTATAGATTTTTAATCCATTGATGCGAGGTTCATCTTCGAGCGAATCGTATGGAAAATATTCCATGTGCGGCCACAGCAGGTCAGCCCATTCACCCGTGCCGCCTTTTATGATAAAACTGACATTATCAACCAAACCATCTCCATTTCCATCCAAATTGATATTGGGATTCACCCAATTCATGGAATCTACGTAGCGAACGATGCGGCCCAAGAGTTGCGCTTCCCTCATAGACACGCCCATAAACGGAAGATCCTCAGTGTATCCAATCGTATTCTCCTCGCTATAGGGTTGAAAATAGCCACGCGGATATGAATCTTGATACGAAACAATCACGCCGTTCTGGATATTGTTCGTGTAAACAGTGTTGTAATGAATTCTACCGTAAGTCAATACATCATAGAAATTTGAGACACTGAAGTAACCCGGTGCCTTAGCATTAAACATCGTGTCTATATCCGCAAAATAATGATCAATTTCTGCATCATCCGCAAAACGGACGAAAACGACCAAATTGGTCAATTCGGTGACAGTCTGTGCCATCACCGTTGCCGACAAACTAAAAAACATGAAAACAGACAGAATAAAAAACGGCTTTTTCATAATTATCCATTATCCATTATCAATTATCAATTAACTAAAGTTCTTTCCTCAGCCGCGCCACAGGAATTCCCATCTGTTCACGATATTTTGCGACGGTGCGGCGGGCGATGTTATAGCCTTTTTCGTTGAGCATCGCACAGATTTTGTCATCTGAGAGCGGCTTCTTCTTGTTTTCCGCCCCTATCAAATCGCCCAATATCTTCTTGATCTCCTTAGAGGAGACATCGTCATCGTTGACGGCCTCGGAGAAGAGGTGCTTGAGCGGGATGATGCCAAAGTCCGTTTGCACGTATTTGCTGTTCGACACACGGGAGATGGTGGAGATGTCCGCCCCGACCTCCTGCGCTATCGTTTTGAGGATCATGGGTTTTAGGTCTTTGTCATCCCCTGAAATAAAGTAGTCGCGCTGATGCTGCATGATGGCGTACATGGTGTTGTAGAGCAACAGTTCACGCAAAGAGAGGGTCTTGATGAACTGCAATCCCTCATCCACATATTTCTTCATGAAACGCTCAGCCTCAGCCTTGCGACGGTTGTACTCTTCCTCGGATAGGAAGCGGTACTCATTACTAAACTCCTTGTTAATCCGCACTTTAGGAACGTACTGATTGTTCAAGGTCAAGGTCAACTTCCCGTCGCGATTGGTGATGGTAAAATCGGGGATGATGGTCTCTGCCGTCTTCTGCATCGGAGAGTCTTGGGACGCGGGACGCGGGTCGAGCTTCTGGATGACCTCCAGGGCGGCCTTCAGTTCATCATCGGAAATCTCCATGACGGACAGAATCTTGTCATAATGCCGCTTGGTGAGCAGTTCAAAATACTGCGTCAGAAGAGTGCGAGCGAGCTGAGTGACGTCAGTCTTGTCAGAACTACGATCCAGTTGCAACAACAAGCACTCCTGCAAGTTGCGGGCGCCCGTACCAGGAGGATCCAGCTCCTGTACAAAGTGGGTCAACACATACTCCACCTCGGCTACATCCGTCTGGATATTCTCGGTATAGAGCAACTCGTTAACAATCGCCTGCATATCCGCTTGAAGATAACCCGCATCGTCCAACGTGCCCATCAGATAAGTGGCTATCTGGGCTTGCTTCTCCGTCATATCCATCTCGCCAAGCTGTCCCTGCCACTTCTCGCGCATGGACTCGTAATAGACATCCGACTTCGGGTTGGTCAAAGTGTCGTCGGGAGCGTTCAGTTTGGAAATGTAATTCTCCAGTTGCAAATCCGTGAAGCCATCGTCATAGTCATCATTATCACGGTAATAATCTTCCTTAAATATTTCATCATCAGGAAGTTGTTCGTTCGAAAGTTCCAATGGATCCCCATTGACATCGTATTCTTCTTGTGAGGCCTCCTCATGGACCTCCGTCTCGCCCGCATTGTCGTCGTAAATCTCCAACGCAGGGTTTTCATCCACCGTATTGCGGATTTCCTGCTCCAACGAAGCGTAAGGCATCTCCACGAGGTGCATCAACTGCAACGTCAACGGCAGGCCGACCTGCCGTTGGACGTTCTTTTGTTCTAAAGATAAATTATTACTATTCTGGGGAGGCATATTTCGATCCTGTATTATCGTTTTAACTACTTTTTCATCACTTCACGAACGACAACTGTACCGTCTTTTGGCATCTCCTTAAGCAAATACATATTAGAAATCCTTCTCCTCGGTGAATTGCAGCCATTCGGGATGGGTCGATGCAATCGTGAGGAAACTCTCCCTTGTGCAGGTGCCCGTACTACCTTCCAAAGGAACACTTCCTTGGCCATTGATTAAAATGCCGATTCCATGAACCAATCCATAAACAACAGTGGCAGGAAGATCCTCTTCATTGTAAGTAAGCGTACCCGTCATTTTGGCATGATAAGGAAGCTTGATGTCAATAGACTTCGACCAAGGCAAAGTAACGTTATTCTCTGTAACCAACTGACCATTGGCATCGGTGTAGGTCACATTCATCTTAAAGCAAGGCGATATGGTGATACTATCGTCCAGCACGTGATGATTGTCGATTTTGTAAACCAAGGTGTACGTTTGGGGAGTCGGCGTTGGTTCCGGAGTCGGTTCCTCCCGGTCGCATCCTGTGATTATCAGGCTAACGGCAAACAAAGTTGCAAGCAAAAGTGTTATTTTTTTCATACTTTTAAAAAACTTAAAGGGTTCTAAAAATTTATTATCACTGTCTCGGCCTAAGCAAAACCCAACGACCTACACCTCAACTTTATCACTAAAATTCAACAAAAACGCTAATTCACAAAATACAGTTAGAATTCCGCATTTTGAGGGGTGCGCGGGAACGGAATCACGTCGCGGATGTTGGTCATACCGGTGACGAAGAGCAGCAGGCGCTCGAAGCCAAGACCAAAACCGGAGTGCGGCGCGGAACCGAACTTGCGGGTGTCGAAATACCACCAGTATTGCTCTTCCGTCATGCCCAACTCGTGGACACGGTTGAGGAGTTTCTGATAATCAGCCTCACGCTCGGAACCACCGATGATCTCGCCGATGGTCGGGAAAAGCACGTCCATAGCGCGAACCGTCTTGCCGTCGTCGTTCTGCTTCATGTAGAAAGCCTTGATCTCCTTCGGATAGTCGGTCAGGATAACCGGCTTCTTGAAATGATTCTCCACGAGATAGCGTTCATGTTCGGATTGGAGGTCTATACCCCACTTCACCGGATACTCGAATTTCTTCTTGGCTTGCAAGAGGATGTCGATGGCCTCGGTGTAGCCCAAACGCACGAAATCGACCTTCGTGACAGACTCCAAGCGGGCGATCAACTCCTTGTCGAACATATCGTTGAGGAACTTGAGGTCGTCCATGTTGTTGTCCAAGGCATATTGCACGAGGTACTTGATGAAATCCTCAGCGAGGTCCATATTGTCCTTGATGTCGTAGAAAGCCATCTCAGGCTCAATCATCCAGAACTCAGCCAAGTGACGCGGCGTGTTGCTGTTCTCGGCACGGAACGTAGGTCCAAAAGTGTAGATGTTGCCGAGGGCCATCGCGCCCAGCTCACCTTCCAGCTGACCGGAAACGGTCAGATTGGTGTGCTTGCCGAAGAAATCCTGCTTGTAATCGATCTGACCATCCTCGGTGCGCGGGATGTTGTTCAAGTCGAAAGTGGTGACGTTGAACATCTCGCCGGCGCCCTCCGCATCAGAAGCGGTGATCAACGGGGTGTGGAGGTAGAAGAAACCTCTGTCGTTGAAGTATTTATGGATGGCGAAAGCCATAGCGTGGCGCAGACGCAGCACACAGCCGAAATAGTTCGTGCGCGGACGCAGGTGAGCGATTTCGCGCAGGAACTCCATAGAGTGACCTTTCTTCTGCAAAGGATAGATTTCGGGGTCGGCAGAACCGTACACTTCAATCGTTTCAGCCTGAACCTCAACGGTTTGACCTTTACCTTGAGACTCCACCAACTTACCGGTCACATGGATACAAGAACCGGTGGTGATCTGTTTCAGCAGTGCTTCGTCGAACTTGTCGGTGTCGGCCACCACCTGCAGGTTAGTGACGATGGAACCGTCGTTCAATGCGATAAACTGCACGAAGTTGTTGCCGCGTTTAGTGCGCACCCAACCCTTCACGTCCACGGGGTTGCCAATGCCGACAACCTCGGGGGTTTTGATGATATCTTTTAGTCTAAGTTTGTTCATATTTTTTGTTTTTATGACTACCCCGCCCTTCGGGCACCCCTTATAAAAGAAGGGGAATGTTCCTTCGACCGAGACAGTTTCGTTTAACTTCTAACTACTAACTACTAACTGCTAACTATAAATACGCTTGCAGCGATTTGCACTTGGCGTTGTGGCGCAAACGGCGGATGGCCTTCTCCTTGATCTGACGGACGCGCTCGCGGGAAAGGTCGAATTTCTCGCCGATCTCATCGAGGGTCATCGGATGCTTGCTGCCCAAACCGTAGAACAGCTTGAGGATTTCGGCCTCGCGGGTCGGCAACGTGTCGATCACCGTGGCGAGTTCCTGCTGTAACGATTGGTAAATCAATTCCTTATCGGGAGACACCGTATCCTCGTTGCGCAACACGTCATACATATTCGTGTCATCATCGGAGGTGAGGCTGGCGTCCATGGAGAGGTGTTTCGGGGAATTCTTCATCGAATCCTTGATCTCCTCCTCGGTCATGCCCAAGCGCTCCGCAATCTCGGAAACCTTCGGTTCGCGCTGCAGTTCCTGTTCCAGAATGCCCATCGTTTTGTAAATCTTGTTGATGACACCCACTTTGTTCATCGGCAGACGCACGATACGCGACTGTTCGGCGATGGCCTGCAGGATAGCCTGACGGATCCACCACACAGCGAAGGAGATGAACTTGAAGCCCTTGGTTTCGTCGAAACGGTGCGCCGCCTTGATCAGTCCCAAATTGCCCTCGTTGATCAGGTCGGACAAGGTAATACCCTGGTTCTGATACTGTTTAGCCACTGACACCACAAATCTGAGGTTGGCGTTGGTCAGTTTCTCCAACGCATCTTCATCGCCGTTTTTGATTCTGCGAGCGAGCTCGGCTTCCTCGTCCGCAGTCAGCAAGGGAACCTTGCCGATGTCGTGCAGGTATTTGTCCAACGACGGCGTCTCGCTACGGTTGGTAACCTGCTTTGTGATTCTTAATTGTCTCATTTTTAGTAAATAAAGAGCCTATATTGTTTATTATTATCTTTTGAATTTCGGCTGTTGGCTATTGGCTGTTGGCTGTTGGCTGTTGGCTGTTGGCTATTGGCTATTAGCTGTTGGCTGTTGGCTATTGCCTTTTGCCTATTGCCTGTTGCCTATTGCCTATTGCCTCAACTAGAAGCTATAGCCAATACCTAAGCCAACCACTTCCTTGAACTGCACACGGGCGCGAGGTCCTTCGTGATAGTTGCGCCATGCCGGACCATCGATGAGCACTTGGTCATAGTATTTCAATGAGGTCATCAAGCTCACGCTGAACACTTTCAGGAAGTTGTACGTGATCGCCATATCCCAGTCCACATCGAAATTACCGAATTTCTGACCCTTTTCGTCATGAATTCTGGCCGTGTAGGGGGTGAACAGCGTAATCGTGGAGATAATTTTGAGGTTTTTCACCAACGTATAGTTGATACCGCCGTTGATGCGGAGACCCATATTGAGCATCACAGGTTTGTAGGTACCGTCTTCACGCTGTGCAAGACCGTAATTGGGACGGAGTTCCTCTTCCAGACAGGTGGTCATACGGCCGGCAACGGGATAAACACCGATGGTGAAGATGTCGTTCGGACGATATTCGATACCGAGCGCCAAGTCTGTGTAAGAAGGAGACAACCATTTGGAAATCAAAGTGGGTTCATCTGCTTCACCGGCATCGACCTTTTTATAATCCTTACCAGGAGCATACTGAGACCTGAAGCTACCCAACATGGTAAGATACCACTGCGGATGCATCTGGAAACCGACCTTGGTGGTGAAATTGAGTTTGTCGTTGGCTTTTCTCCATTTGTATTTCTGATAGTCGCTAGAAAACATTTCACCCAACTCGGTGTCCAAATTGGAGTCCCACGTCCATTTGTCCTTCTTGTAGGAGAGGGTCACGTTGGCAAACACGAAGCCCGTCACATTGTCGTTACCACCGGCCGCCCAGTTGAACAGAGCCGTCTGCGCAGCATTCAAACCTACCACGCCCGTACATTTCCAATGTTTGGCGCTGTCTATCTCGGCAGCCTTCACCTTTGTTTTCAACGCCTCGTCGGCAGCGGTCTTCTCATCGACCTGTGCACTCACCCATGAAAAGGCACATGCGAAAGCACAAATAAGTAGAAAATTCTTTTTCATAACTACAATATTTATTAATACTATTTTTTACTGATTGATTTTGTGATAAGTCCTCCACCAGCGGTCGGAAATTTTATCCTCACAGGCGAGGTCGTAATCGCGTTTGGAACAAGGCAGGTAATAATACTGCACATGATCCTTATCTTTCTGATACATAGGCACCAGCACCCACCAACGACCGGATTTCTTGCTGTGGAAGAAGACCATCTCGTCCAACGCGCCGGTCACGGAGATGTTGAACTGACGGTAGTCGTTCTTGTTTTTGAAATTGCCGTCATTCTGGCGGAAGATGAAACCCTCCACGAAATACCATAGGATATGGGCAATCAGCTGGGAAGTCTGATGGTTGTAGTCAAGCGTGGGGTCATACTCGTAGATGCCGAAGGACGACAGTTTGTCGCTGAGTCCCACGTACTTGGCAATCTGACAGATCTCCTCGCCGTAGAAGCCGTTGGAGGAGTTGTGAGGACACCCCGGGGCATCGGGACGGCGCACCGCGGAGATGTCGAGGGAGACCATGTCGGCGTTGCGCACCACAGGTTCCACCTCTTCCAGATTGCAGCGCATCAACCCCACCCGATAGGTTTCGAAATAGAGACTTTCCATCATACCCACCGATTCGGGGCTGTTCATATAACTCTGATAGCCGATATTAGCGTAATTCAACAGAAAATTGGGCTGTTGAAGCACCATCTTGTTGACGTATGCATCCGAACGAATCGGCTGGTTTTCGTTGCCGAGGTCGAAACATGCATCAATGGAGACCACATTGGCGACACGCTCCATGAGCTCGTACGCGCGATAGTTGGCAAATGCGAGGTCGTTACCTCCACCCAAGATAATGGGAATAACCTTGTTCTCAACAAGATAAGAGACCACTTCTGCCACAGCAGAATAGGTATCCTCCACCGTGTTACCCAAACGGAGGTTGCCCAAATCAATGATCCGGACACTTTTACGCCAACCATACAATTGGTAGAATTGTGCACGAATCTCGTCAGGAGCCAGCGAACAGGAGGGATTCTTGTACGTGTTGCGCACCTCGGGCACCCCGAAGATGGCGATGTCCGCCTCCTGGATGTCCAATGGCTCGTCCGGATTGTACATGAGCACGCCATGCAATAACCGATCGGTCAACGATTCGGCATCTTGAATGGGGAGCGTATCAACAGATACGGGATCAAAATACAAAGATATGTCCATAACTTACGCTTTCTTTCTTCTGACAATACGTTTTTTCGCCGTCGGGGCGGTATTCGCAATGATATTCATACACTCCTCGTAAGTCAACTTATTGGCCACCATGTCTTTGGGAATCTTGAAGTTGTCGGTGCCATTGGTGATATAGGGGCCGTAGCGACCGTTCATCACTTTCAGAGAGGGATCCTGGTCGAAGGAGAGCAGCACGTTGCGGGTCTCCTTGTTGCGGATATATTCAATAGCTTGCTCTTCGGTCAGATCATTGATATCCATGCCCTTGTCAAGGGTGATATTCTTACCATCATATTTAATATATGGGCCATATCTGCCGGCAGCCGCCAAAATCTCCTTGCCATCGAGGTGACCGACCACATGGGGCGTACGCTCAGCAGTCTTCTGCATCTTGCTCTCCAACAGCTCTATACAGCGTTCCAACGTGATGGAATATGGATCCTCGGTCTTCGGGATGGACTCAAAAACGTTGTCGCAGCGCACGTAGGGACCGAAGCGACCCACGCCCACGGAGACCTCCTTGCCGTTCCACTCGCCGAGATTACGCGGCAGGCGGAAGAGATCGAGAGCCTCCTCCAGCGTGATGGTATCTATAAATTGGTCAGCTTGCAGACGGGCGTAACGCGGTTTGGCATCGGCGTAAGACTCGCCGATCTGCACCATAGGACCGTATTTGCCCAGTTTCGCGAAGACCTTCTCGTTCGTCTTGGGATCATAGCCCAGCAAACGCTCGCCACTGGCCTTGGTAGAATAGTTGATGGCCGTCTCCACCTGTTGATGGAAATCGCCGTAAAATTCATGCATCATATCCTGCCAGTTGGCCTTGCCTTCCGCAATATCATCGAACTCCTTCTCCACATCAGCAGTGAATCCGTAGTCCATGATCTCCTTAAAGTTTTCCTGCAAGTAATCGTTCACAACTATACCTACATCAGTGGGTATGAGCTTGTCTTTCTCGTAACCATATTTCTCTTTCTTGACCTCTTCCTTGATGCCCGTGTCGGTCAAGGTGAGGCAAATGTAAGGACGTTCCTTGCCCTGGCGAGTAGCCTTGCGCACGTATTCGCGCTTCTGGATCGTGGAAATGGTCGGAGCGTACGTGGAAGGACGGCCGATGCCGAGTTCTTCGAGTTTCTTCACAAGGCTGGCTTCCGTGTAGCGCACCGGCGGCTGGGCGTAACGCTGCGTCGCGCCGATCCGCTTGGCGTTGAGAGCCTCGCCCTCGTTCATCATCGGAAGGTTGCCCTTCACCTCTTCACCCTCTTCATCGCGGGATTCGGTATAGACCTTGAGGAAACCCGGGAAAAGAATCACTTCGCCGGTGGCGACGAATTTCTCCGCACGACCTTCCACCGGGATGGTGATGGAGGTTTTCTCCGTCTTCGCGTCACTCATCTGGGAAGCGATGGTGCGCTTCCAAATCAGCTCGTAGAGATTCTTGGCGAAGGTGTCGCCCGGAACCGTCTCGCGGGAGAGGTCGGTAGGACGGATGGCCTCGTGCGCCTCTTGAGCACCCTTGGACTTGGTGACGTATTTACGGGTCTTGGCATACTCGGCACCGTACTTGGAAGAGACCACGTCGTGCGCGACGGCGAGGGCCAGATTGGAAAGGTTGACGGAGTCGGTACGCATATAAGTAATGTAACCGGATTCATAAAGCTGCTGGGCCACGACCATGGTCTTCGACACGGAGAAGCCGAGCTTGCGGGCGGCCTCCTGTTGAAGCGTGGAGGTGGTGAACGGCGGCGCCGGACTCTTCTTGCCGGGCGTCTTCTCAATCGCCGAAATCTTGAAAGCGGCATTACGGCAGTGCTCCAAGAATGCGGTGGCCTCCTCTTGCGTGGGGAAGCGCTTGTTGAGTTCCGCGCTCAACTCCACCTTCGCGTCGCGCACCGGCGTGAACAAACCGTCCACACGGAATGACGAGGTACTGTTGAACTTCTCGATCTCGTGCTCGCGCTCCACGATGAGCTTCACGGCCACAGACTGCACACGGCCGGCCGACAACGACGGACGGACTTTGCGCCACAACACAGGCGACAACTCGAAACCGACCAGTCGGTCAAGGACGCGGCGTGCCTGCTGGGCGTTCACCAGATCGACATTCAACGTACGGGGATTGGCCAAAGCCTCCTCGATAGCGGATTTTGTAATTTCGTGAAACACAATACGTTTCACCTTATTCGGATCCATATTGGTCACCTCCATCAGATGCCAGGAAATGGCTTCTCCCTCGCGGTCATCATCAGTTGCGAGCCAGATCACGTCTGCCTCAGCCGCCTTTTTCTTGATGTCGTTGATGAGTGCCTTCTTGTCATCCAAAATCTCATACTGCGGCTCGAAATCATGGACGATGTCGATGCCCATGCCTTTGGAGGGCAGGTCACGCACATGGCCCTTACTGGAAATCACAGTGTAGTTCTTGTCAATGAACTTCTGAATAGTTTTTGCCTTCGCCGGAGACTCGACGATGATTAAGTTTTTGCTCATATATTTTTCTAATTATTTTTCACACTAAACTCCTAACTCCTAACTCATAACTCCTAACTCATAATGATATCCCAGCATCGCATCCACCGTTTCCCAATCCTTCTTGCGGATATGTTCGCGGATGACGGCGGAATGCACGCCTGCCGAATGCCACATCTCCTCGGGAATGTCCACCACCTGAAGCGCGTGTTCGCGACAATAATGCTTGATGCTATCGTGGTCGCCCTCCCGATGATGCCCGATGGCATGGTTCGGACCCATCACCAACGTGTGAGCGTGCAACGTGCCGAGGATCACCTCTTCGATGAACTGCTGGTACGACTTCTGGGAGAATTCCATCGTGAAGGGCTGTATCAGCACCACATCCACTCCCTGTTTTTCAATCAGTTTCAGATTGTCCTCCAACTTGTTGATGGTGAAGAACGACGTATCAGGACGCAGGACGGTACGGGGGTGCGGCGAGAAGGTCATCACCACGCTGGTGCCATTGACCTTTTTCGCCTGCTCGCACAGAAAACGCAAAATGCGGACATGCCCGAGGTGTACACCGTCGAATGCACCGACGGCCACCACCGGATTCGCAAATCGCGGCAATTGCTCTGTCCCGTTGAATACCTGCATCAAAATGGACTACGGATGTTAACGCAATTTGGCACCAATCTCACGCTCAAAAGCGGAAATCAGCTTGTTCATCACCTTGTTGATATCCTCGTCGGTGAGGGTCTTCTCCGCACTTTGAAGGACGAAGTTGAGGGCGTAGGACTTCTTGCCATCCTCCACGCCGGTACCTTCATACACGTCGAAGAGACTCACCTGCTTCAACAGCTTGGAAGCATACTTGCGGGCGATGCGTTCCAACTGGTCATAGGTGACGTTCTTGTCCACCACCAGTGCCAAATCGCGGCGAACGGCCGGATAAATATTGATGGGTTGGAAATAGACGGACTGGTCGCTGCAAATCTCGTTCAGCAGGCGCATGTCGATTTCGGCATAGTAAACCGGCTTTTTGAGGTCGAAAGCGTTCAAGATATCCGCGCGGAGCACGCCGAGGCGCACGGCAACCATATCACCGATCTTGTAGGCGATATGCTGGGCGAACATGCGAGGCTCACCGTCGGTTACCAACTCCATGCGCTCCATCGGGAAATGGACCTTCAGCAGGAAGTTGTCAACCATATTGCGGAGGTAGAAGAAATCCGCAGCACCGGTTTTGCCCTTCCAATCGTCGTCGCCGAGCTTGCCCGTAACGAACATCGACATCATGTCGCGCTCCTGATAACGCACCGTCACATCATCGCCGGATGCGGTCTGAGGATTCAGATGATAGGTCTTGCCGAATTCGAACAAACGCAGGTCAGCCGCTTTGTTGTTGACATTGCGCACAACGTTCTCCAAGCCGGAGAACAACAACGTCTGACGCATGGCGTTCAACTCGCTGCTCAGCGGGTTCAACAGCTTCACCGTCTGCGCCTCGTCCATAAAATCGAATTGGACAGCGTAGTCGGCGCGGGTGAGGGAATTATTCATCACCTCATAGAAACCGTTGTCTGCCAAATATCTGGAAATCGTCAGTTGCATCTGACTCAGACTATCATTCTGACGGAGACAAGACATGTCATACGTCAAAGTAGTGGGTATCTCTATATTGTTATAGCCATAAATACGCAAAATTTCCTCTATGAGGTCAATCGGGCGCGTCACATCCGCCTTGTTCAAGGGAACGGTGACGATGAGTTTATCCTCACCGGCAGGTTTCACTTCCATATCCAGCAACATCAGGATATTAGTAACCGTCTGTTTCTCAATCACTTTACCAGCCACGCGATTCACATGGTCGTAATAAAGGGTGATTTGGGCGGGTTCGATGACGTTTGGATAGCGGTCCACGATGTCCATCACGGGATAGCCGCCGGAAAGATCCATCACGAGCTCAACCGCACGTTTCAAGGCATACACGGTAATGGACGGGTCGCAGCCTCTCTCATAACGGAAAGAAGCATCGGTCTTGAGTCCGTGACGTTTCGCGGTCTTTCGGATGCTCACGGGATTGAAATAAGCGCTTTCCAAGAAAAGACGGGTGGTATTTTCGGTAATTCCAGAATGCAAACCACCATAAACACCGGCGATGCACATGCCTTCCTTCTCGTTGCAAATCATCAGGTCGTCGGCACTGAGCTTGACTTCGTTGCCGTCGAGCGTCACGAACGGGGTGCCCTCGGGCAGGTTCTTGACGATGACTTTGTTGCCTTCGATCTTATCCGCATCGAAAGCGTGCATGGGCTGACCGTACTCCAGCATGATAAATTGCGTGATATCCACGATATTGTTAATCGGACGCACACCCACGGATTTGAGTTTGGTCTGCAACCACTCGGGTGACTCATGCACTTTGATGCCGTCAATCAGCACGCCGGAATAGCGCGGGCAATCCTTGACATTCTCCACCAACACGTCGATGCGGGAGTGGACACCGGACACCGGCTGAAGCTCGCGGGCATTGCGACGCACGAGAGTAGAACACGGAACGCCGTGCTGCACCAGAGAAGCGTAAAGGTCGCGGGCGACACCGAAATGACAGATGGCGTCGCAACGGTTCGGGGTAAGACCGATTTCGAAAATGGCGTCGGACTCCACATGGAAATACTCCGCTGCGGGCGTGCCGGGCACAGCCTCTTCGGGGAGCACCATGATGCCGTCGTGTGAGGCGCCCAAACCGATTTCATCCTCAGCGCAGATCATACCCTCGGAAGGCTCGCCACGCAATTTCGATTTCTTGATGGTAAAGGACTCGTCGCCGCTGTAAAGCACGGTACCGATGGTGGCGACCACCACCTTCTGTCCCGCAGCCACATTCGGCGCACCGCATACGATGTGCAACGGTTCCTCCTCGCCGACGTTGACCGTGGTCACGTGGAGATGGTCGGAATTGGGGTGCGGTTCGCAAGTCAACACCTCGCCAATCTTCAATCCGCGGAGTCCACCCTTGACGGTTTCAAACGTCTCCAAACCCTCCACCTCAAGACCGCAGTCGGTAAGGTAAGCGGCCGTCTCTTCCGCCGTCAAGTTGAAATTCAATAAATCTTTCAGCCATTTGTAAGAAATCTTCATATATCTAACTTTTTGATTATAAACACATTAACGCCGAAAAACCGAAATTTTTTAGCGGCTGCAAATATAATATATATAAATAAGATATAGGCTGGATTTTGATTTTTTTTTGTTATCAGCTGAAAACATGGGAGTTAGCAGTTAGGAGTTTTATTTCTGGAAATGCTTTCCGATTCGCGGAGCCATATCCCACCGCGTAGTTCATCTCTCCTGGGGGCACAAGAACCGTAATGTCCGCCCTACCCTCTTGTTCGATTTGGGCGGCGATGCGGTCGCGCCACAACGCTGTGAGCACCAGCTCTTTGAAGGAAATATGGAACGGTCCGGCCCGCAGATGCTCGCCCTCGCGGAGATCTTTCGTGGGATGGAGTCCCATGCGCAGCACGGTGATGCCGGCCGACTGGAAAAAGACGTACAAGTCTTTGCACCACTCCACTGCCTCCTCAACCGTCAGCGGCTGATAACGACCGGCAAGGTAATCGTCCGCCAGCGCGGTGCCTTCCACCACCAGCGTCGGGTAAATGCGCGTGCAGGAGGCCCCGAACGCCGCAATCCGCTCCGCCGTGTGCATCGACTTCTCCCGCGTGTCGCCGGGCAGCCCGATCATCATCTGCAATCCGAGGTCAATGCCATAACGGCGAATCAGTCGGGAGGCGTTCTCCACATCCGCGACCGTGTGACCGCGCCCACAACGACGCAAGATGTCGTCGTCCAGCGACTGCGCCCCTAATTCTACCAATGCAACACCTTTACTTCTAAGGTTTTGCAGAATGTGGTCATCGATGTAGTCAGGACGGGTGGAGAGCTGTATGCCCTCGATGAGCCCCTCGCGGAGATAGGGTTGCACCGCATCCAGATAACGGTTTTGAATCTGCTCGGGTAGACAAGTGAAGCTGCCCCCGAAAAAAGCCACGCGCTTATGAAAATCGGAAGGAATGGTCTTCAAATAACGGTCTATCAGATTGGTAACATCATCCAGTGAAGGCAACTTCGGTTGACCGGAAATAACGAACTGGTTGCAATAGACGCAACGGTGCGGACAGGCCAACATCGGCAGGAAAACGGGGATGACGCGGTACGAATCAGACATATCCAAACAAAAAAAAACAACCCATATTAGGTTGTTTTGTTGTACCGGGTAGGGGATTCGAACCCCTGATTTTAAGAATGAAAATCTTACGTCCTAGGCCGACTAGACGAACCCGGCATCAGGTGTCAAAATGACGGTGCAAAAATACACTTTTTTCAATATCACCCGCCAAATTCGGAAAAAAATTTTTCTTTACTCCGCTTTGTCTTGTTCGAACCTGAATCCCAGACGTTTACCAGTTCTCAACAGGTTCGTTTGTTCTTCCAACTGGAGGATATCGTTAACCGTAATGATCTTCATATCCTCATAATTTGGCACCAAAAGGTCAAAATTCAGCGTGTATCGAATGGCTGAAGCGAGGATTTCCTTGACCGCTTCAGGGGAGATTTCGTTGCTGCTGAAATTGTTGATTACCTGGGCGAGCTCACGTTTGCCTTCTATATAGTAATGCCCCTCCTTGTTGATGAATATTCTTCCGATCATATAACCGAGGTCGTTGATACGGTCATATTTCAAAGAATCGCCCAAGAAGTTGAAAATCTGAATCATACCGCAATACGAACGGTCACGATCCTCCTTGATGTATGGGGTGCGCATCACCTCGTGGTCGCGCGAGAACTCGAAAACGTTGGTATGCATCAGGAAAATCAGCACGTCGCCGCCGAATTTGAGCATGAACTGATACTGGTTTTTGTTGGTAAAGAGGACCGGAATATTGTCGTGGTCGTCTGCATACTTATCGCGGTAATACTCTTCGAAACTTTTCGCGGCATCTTTGAAGAGCTGCATGGTCTCCAGTGTCACCGCAAAAATGCTTTGTTTTAATTCACCTTTGGTAATCAAAAGGTTACATAAATTATCGTCCATATTTTTTGTTAAAAATTTGAGCGGCAAAGATACATTTTTTTTCGGGCAAAAAAAATCGTATCTTTGCGCGGCATTTTAAATGCGGAATCTTATTTCTAACATTAAATATCAAAGTAATGAATCAAGAACTTTTGACACTGTATCCCAAAGGATTATGGGATATTTTCGGACACATTTGTGATGCCCCCCACCCTTCCAAGCACGAAACGGCCGTCCTGAAATGGTATAAAGAATGGGCCGCTGAGAACAAAATCAACGTGGTGCAAGACGAGACCGGCAACCTGCTCTTCACCGTTCCCGCCACCCCTGGCTTCGAGAACCGCACCCCCGTGGTGCTGCAAGCCCACTGCGACATGGTGCCGCAAGCCGACAGCGACAAGAAACACGACTTCCTGACCGACCCCATCGAGCCGATCATCGACAACGGTTGGGTGCGCGCCAACAAAACCACCCTGGGTGCTGACGACGGTATTGGCGTAGCTGCCGCTCTGGCCGCTATCACCGACCCCAACTGTCAACACGGCCCCGTTGAGGTGCTCGTCACGATCGACGAAGAGACCGGCATGACCGGCGCTTTCGGTTTGAAACCCGGTTTCGTAAAGGGCAAAATCCTCATCAACCTCGACTCTGAAACCGAGGGCGAAATGTATGTGGGTTGCGCCGGCGGTATGGACGCCAACTTCTGCCGCAACTACACCACTGTGGCTACCCCCGCAGGCATGAAGGGCTACAAACTCTTCGTCACCGGTCTGCACGGCGGTCACTCCGGCATGGACATCAACCTCGGTCGCGCCAACGCCAACAAGATTGCCACCCGCTTCCTGCAGAAGGCCGTCCGTAACTTCGGCGCTTGCGTCGCTTGCATCAACGGCGGTGGTTTGCGCAACGCTATCCCGCGCGAAGCTACGGCCATCCTGACCGTTCCCGCTGCGAAAGCTGCTGAATTCGAGGCATTTGCCAAAGAGTTCGAAGCGATGGTGAAGAACGAGTTCGCCCTCACCGAGGAAGGTCTCAGCCTCACCGTGACGGCTGTCGATGCTCCCACACAGGTGATCGAGCCCAAAGCTTTGAACCAGTTCCTGAACATGATTTACGCCATCCCGAACGGTGTGCAGCGCATGAGCGACTCCATGCCTGGCTTGGTGGAGACCTCCAACAACCTGGCCAACTTCATCGCTGAGAACGGCGAGATGAGCGCCAAGTGCCTGATGCGCAGTAGCGTGAACAGCGCTAAGGAAGCGCTGGGCGAGAAGATGGTTGCCATCGCTGAGCTGGCCGACTGCGGCATTGAGCTCACCGGTGCCTATCCCGGCTGGAACCCGAACCTGAAATCCCCGATCATGAACACCTGCATGAAGGTGTACAAAGAGAAATTCGGCAACGATCCCAAGGTGATGGCCATTCACGCAGGTCTGGAATGCGGTCTCTTCGGCGTCTGCTATCCCGATTGGGATATGGTCTCCTTCGGCCCGACCATCGAGCACCCGCACTCCCCCGTTGAGCGCGTGAACATCGCCAGCGTCGGCAAATTCTACGATTTCCTCGTGGAAGTGCTGAAGAACGTGCAATAGTTCCGACCTTTTAGGGATTTTATTCTAAAAAACGCAGTTCTGGGATTTTCCGGGACTGCGTTTTTTTTCTATGAGCTGTTTCAAGATTCAAGTTCCAAGTTTCAAGTACATGAAACCTGAAACTTGAAACCTGAAACCAAAACCTCTTACAATTCAACAAAATACATCTTCAGAATAATGATGGTAAAACAACCCACCATGCATATCGAAAAAAAGTGTATTTTTGCGCGCTCTTTTGAGAAAGGAAAGTTGGCCGAGCGGCTGAAGGCAGCGGTTTCGAAAACCGCCAGGGTGTAAAAGCTCTCACAGGTTCGAATCCTGTACTTTCCGCCACAGAAAACGTGCAGCGAAATCGTTGCACGTTTTTATTTTTACCACTGCAAAGGGAAGACCCTTAACACACAACGCAGATTTACCGTTCCCTCCGCTCGATCACCTCTTTCAACCGATACCTATCGCCGGTAGAAGGTCCTATGGCATTGATAAACTGGATATCATAGCCGGGCGTGTCGTAGCCCCAGCGTTTGAATTCACCGTTCTTGTCCACCTTCTTCACCACTTGGTCATTATACTTGACAATCAAATATTTAGCCAGCACATCCCAACGCTTCATCATCTTGTCGGCGTAGGCGATGCTCTTCTTGTTCAGGTAGTCGCGACGGTCGGCGGGCGTCATCTCCTCCACCGCCTTGAGCACGCTGTCCTGATCGGCAAAGTAGTAATCTTCCAGCTCGTGCTGCGCCTTTCGCAGGTCGCCGATCATCATCGAATAGCGCGGATAGACCATATTCGCCACCCAGTTGTTCATCCAGAAGGCCGACTCGAAGCTGAATTCCGTGCGCGGATTGTTCTCCGGACGGAAACAGTCCGGCACCTGTGTGATGCAGCAGTAAAGCGGCACGTATGCCACCATGTCGGCATCGTCGCAGTTGAACCAGACCACGCCGCCCACGTCGTCGGGCAGCCACGAGCGCATCTGGCAGGTCATCGTGAAGCCGCTCTGCTGCGTGGCAATGGGCCGTTCGCGGAAATAGCTCACGCCAGCGGTATCTTGGAAGTGCATCGGCAGCGGACGGATCGGCATGCCCCACGGACCCGCGGTCATGTCAGAAGTCATGTCCAACGGAGTGTTCTCGAAATGGTCGCGCATATCCTCCTGCAAGTCGCGGAGAGTGAGCGGCTTATCTGGTTTTATCCACAACGGCAGATGGTCGCATTTGTCGAACTCGCCGTTGAGATAGGGCAAATACTTGTCCATCTCCGCCTCGTCGTAATGGTGGCGGAAGAAACTCCATACGCGGGCGTCGGCATAGCGCACATTCTCGAAATCGATGGGACAGTAGGCATCGCGGAAGGAAAAGTCAGCATCCTTGCCGCTGAAGTAGCCTAACTCGCGGGCCAAGGTGATGACATCCTCGGCATAGACGCACTCGACTTCAGAGCGGGTGATATACTGCAAATGTTTGCTACTGATGGATTTATATGATTTTTTGGGCGAATGATTATTCATTTTGGGCGAATGATTATTCGTTTTGGGCGAATGATTATTCGCCCCTACGGATTCCAACGGGAATTGGCGGATGCGGCTGAGGTTGGCGTGGGCGCAGATGCAGTCGTCGGGGATGCGCAGGGCGACCCAGACGGCCCCTTTTCTACCCTCCCCTTTGCCGATGATTTCCATGATCCACGCCTCGTTGGGGTCGCAGATGGTGATACTCTCGCCAGTGCTGTTGTAACCGTATTCCGCCACCAGCTCCGCCATGCACTTGATGGCCTCGCGAGCAGTGGAAGAACGTTGCAACGCGAGCCGCATCAGACTAAAGTAATCAAGCAGACCCTCGCGATTCTGCAGTTCCAGCCGCCCGTCGAAGGTGCTCTCCACGATGGTCACCTGTTTCTCGTTCATTAGCCCGACCACATTGTAGGTGTACTCCACCTGTTTCACGAACTGTCCCTCGTGCGCGGGTCCCCACCCGTGGATGGCAATCTGCTCGTCGGGGTCGTGTCGTCCGGCGGGACTGTAAAACAGCGACCCGGAGAATCCGAAGCCGTCGCAGTTGTAGGTACACATCACGCTGCCGTCGGCGGAGGCTTTCTTGCCTACAATCAGGTTGGTGCAGGCCACGGCGGGGGTGATGGCCGCGGCGAGGAGGAGGAGGGTTGCGAGGAGGGATTTCATGTTAGGGAAGGCTGGATTAAAGTTTAAGGTTTATGGTTGACTGATTTAGGTAATTAGTGTTTCACGAAGGGTTTTGTGACGGGACCTTGATCGGTGTTGACACGGATGAAATACATGCCAGCGGATAGGTCGGAAACATCAATGCGACTCGTCTGTTGGGACGATTCATTTTTCGCGTCTGAGAGGGTGTGGACAATCTTGCCGTATAAGTCATACACCTCCATGTCCATTACGATCACCTCGCCGTCCACACGGATATCCACATACGAAGTCGCAGGGTTCGGGAACACCGTGACGCTGTTCTTCAACCGCTCACTGATGCCCACGTAGGGTGTGGCCACAGTGATGGCACCGCTCCAAGCTCCCCAAAGGCTGTCGCCACAATAGGCCTGAACCGCAAAGTGATAGTAAAGCGGAGTACTTATGACAGCGCCATGGTGATGCATGTCTATTACTATGAACTCGTAATGGACGGTGGCGCTATTCGTCTCTGTGAACAATTCTCCACTATCAAGTAGTCCACAATTCTCATCACCATAATATTTGAGGTGCCAAGTTTCAACATTTGTGTCGTTGTCCCACTCCAGAATGAAGTAATCCAATCCGACATCTACGGCATACAAGCCGGTAGGCGCATCGCAACCGTAGGTGGTGAATTCTACCTCACTGCCGTATATCGTTGTGTCGTTGTAGGTGATAAAGGCACGATAGATATATTCTGTAGTCTCTGAAAGATTGGTAAGGACATAGGAGACAGGCATTGTGTAAGAGGGCATCTGGTATTGAGAGGTATCTGTGAGCACCTGTGTGAATATGCTGTCAGAAGCCTCCTTCCATTCAAAGCCCACGGATTCCAGGGGAAAATAATAAGGATTGTCAATCTTTCCTTTCAATGTGGCCGTATGCGACTGTACATTGGAGGCGGCACGGGTTGTCACGCTCGGTTCCATATTGTATGAGGGACTCTCTCCGCTATACACCATAACATCATCAATGTAGCAATTGTTGTAACTGTTGTTGGTGGTGCTGATGACATTGAATTTTAATTGGAGGCGTGCTATATCGGTTGGTAATGCCACGGAATCAAATCGCCAATTATTCGCTTCGTCATAGTAGGTCACTAAAGGAAACCACCCGCCAGGAAAATCGGCATTGCGATATGAGACTGTCAAGACAGCATTTTGTTGATAAGTATACGGTCTCATTTGCGCAAAACGGAGACAAGGGGAGGTCAGACCACTGATGTCCAGTACAGGGGAAATGGCGTCGCAGGAGTAGATTCCACCCGAATGTGACAGATATCCTCCCGTACTGTTGTAGCCCCAGTGATTTGTTCCGGAAGTGAAATTCCAGCATTCTGGCAGAACGGAAAAATCTTCCGAATAAAAGTTGTTGTCAGTCACTGCGATGATGTTGCAAGGCGGTCTGTAAAGTCGTACTCCAGACACTTCATCAATACAAACGGCCGTTCCTTCATCTTGGGCATCATGGAAAGCGACATAAACATTCTGCCCTGCGAATTGTCCCATCCACACTGCAAACCGAATCCACCCCGATGTCTGAAAATCAGAAACGGAAAAAGATCGTAGTACCGAAAACTCCCACGTTGCGAGGCCCCCTGTAGAAACCTCAAGGGTGAAAGTGTTGTTATAATAATCAGGACTGGTCCTTAACCAAAAGATAAGAGAGTCTCCTGGTGCTGGAGAGAGCCTCGGAGAGATGAAATATCTGTCGCTATGACCACAATACCAGTATTGATTATCCCTAATCACAGCCGAATGGCTACTGCCGCAGGCACCTCCTGTTTCATGGAGTACCGGTGTTTGATCTCCTTGCAAAGCTAAAATGGTCCACCCGATCGGCGGAAATTCTGAATCTTCAAACCCTTCATTGAGATAGACTCCGCCCTGCGCCGATGCAACCAACACCGTCGCAAATAATGCTATACTAAATAATATCTTTTTCATATTCGCTGCTGTGCTAGGAGTTATTCTTCATTCTACATTCTTCATTCTACATTCTTCATTCTTCATTCTACATTTTCAAGATACAGGCGAGGAAGCGGACGTCTTTGCCGCTGTGGTTGGCGATGCTGTGGCTGGCGCCGTTGCCGGTGAACATCACGTCGCCGGCGTGCATGATGGCGATGCGGCCGTTGTCGGTAACCTCAGCCTCTCCTTCCAGAATATAGTAAATCTCGGCATCTTCAACGTGAGGATGCTCCTTGATCCGACTTCCCGAAGGAAGGGTGATGATGTTGAACATCGAGGCGCGCTCCAGCATTTCCGCTGGGGTAAGGATGATATTCTTCTGAATCCGGCCTTCGATGTTGCCCTGATTCTCAACGGTTTCGATTCGAATGTCTTGTTTGTTTTTAATCATTGTTGTTTTTTTTAGGCAATAGGCAATAGGCAATAGAATCTGCAAAAATAGAAAAATAAAGCATACGCGCAGATACGCTTGATCCGCGGAGATAAAAAAAAGTGTATCTTCGCGGCACAAAACAAGAAACCACCATCATCATGCGCAAAACCACTTTGATTCTCGCGTTTTTGGCTGTTGTGGCGTGCGGCAGGGCGCAGGATTTCCTCACGCCGGAATCCTACGGAATATACAGCAGCCAAAGACACGGCGACGAAACATTGTTTCAGCTATTGTTCCAAAAAACCAAGAGCAACAATGCCGTATGGGAAATGGAATATGAGACCTTCTTCCTCTGCGCACCCTCCTTTTTTGCAGAATATGCCCTGGTAATCGGCAACGGCGAATTGGTCTTGACCAGAGCGAACCAGAACATCTATATGGCTCTTAACAGACACCTACAGGAGCGCCAACCCGACCCGTTGAAGGTGGTTTCTGTGGATGTCAAGAAAATGTCAGTGCCGGAAGAGACGTGCGAACGATTGTCCACGCTTTTCAAGTTCGCCACCACGACGGCCACGCATATCGAAGATACACGTCTTGGCTTCGACGGCACCTCCTACTATTTCAACCACAGAAGAAAATTGGCATCCGTATGGCAACCGGAAGGCGGGCGCACCGCTCGATTAGTTCTCATGGCCGTCCGTCTTTGCGATGCGGTAAGGCTTCAGGACACAGCCATCCTGAACCAACAGATGGAGGTGTGCAGGGCCTTGACGCAAGAATACGTAAGAGAACTTCCCGACCTGTATTTCAAACCGATTTACCAAATTTATCGGCACGGAGACAATCCCTATTGGACTTGCGGAACATACTGCGAAGACTGCATTGAGCTCGAATTTCCAAACGGCAATTCGACGGACAAAGACACTTGTGAGATGATAGCCGCCAACTATGTAGATAGCCTTTCGGCTTGGTCGCGGGAGCTTC
>Ga0310690_10003034_pt1 | contig 26004 bp, 32 predicted proteins | sample AusTroGonzalo_MG_2_FD_207661 | JGI IMG/M metagenome (GOLD analysis project Ga0310690, IMG submission 207661) | Bovine rumen microbial communities from tropical cattle in Woodstock, Queensland, Australia - Gonzalo_04 (v2) (version 2) | ecosystem: Host-associated > Mammals > Digestive system >... | reverse complement strand
GAACAAATAAAAAATTATTTGGATATTTCTTTAGACACTGAATTTTCTCGTTATTTAGGGCTTAAAAATTCCCAAATTTTGAGCGAAATCAAGCGTGGAAAATCAAAAATTTCCACCAATCTTGCTGTCAATATTTGCGAGAAATGCCCTAAAATTGATTACGAATGGATTTTGACGGGCAAAGGTGCAATGCTCCGAGATGCCGCCAACGTTGTCGCAAACAACAGCGACAACACCGCAGCCACTATCAGCGTCGGCAATGCCACCACCGACAGCGACCGACTTTTGACGCTGACGGAGAGTCAGCAAAGCACGATAAACAAACAGACTGACACCATAAATCGTCAATCTGCTATAATCGGGGATTTGACCGCCAGCGTCTGTGAACTGGCGGCGAAACTCGCCAAACTGTTGCCAGTTCTTACGGTGGTCGCCTTGATGGGCGGCAGTCTGGCAGTGTCGGGATGCAAAAAGGAGGTGAAATGCGAGTGGGAGAAAGTTCGATTAAAGGGCGATTATGACGTCTTCGGTACACTTGGAGAGGCGAACCCTTTCCCGGACACTTATTGGCATCGCTACGTCTGTGATGGCGAGTTAAGGAGAGAAATTGACTTTATTAGTGGCGACACTATCTATTACTAACCCTCACAATGCCGTCCAGCAATGACACCGCAGCCCTCCGCTTTTCGTCTACGATTTTAGCGTATATCTGCGTCGTGTTGATGCTTTTGTGTCCTAAAAGTTTGCTGACGGTGTAGAGGTCTGCACCCCTTGTCAAAAGCAAGGTGGCAAAGGTGTGACGGGCAGAATGGAATGTTATGTGCTTTGAAATACCAGCCCTCGCACACCACACGCCAATACGCAGGGCGGTGTTGGTCGGCGTTGGTAGCATAAAGATGCTTTCATCTGCCCTCCCTCTCTCGCCTAAGAGTGCCACAGCGTCTGGCGTAAGGTCGATGTATGCCAGCCCCTTTGTCTTGCGCTGTCGCAACTCGAGGCGTGTGCCGTTGTCGATGCTTTTCACGTCTGCCCATTTGAGGGCGGTGATGTCGCAACGCCGGAGCCCAGACAGACAGGCGAAAAGGAATGCCCTTTTCACCTCGTTGTCCTCGCAAGGGGTGGCGACTAACGCCGACACCTCCTCTGCCGTCAAGTACTCCCTCATCGTCTCCTCGCCACTTATACCCTCAACCTTTGACAACGGTGACGAGGCGAGCAATTCCTCCCTCACCGCCTCGTTAAACATTGCCCTCAACACCTTGTTATAGGTAGCTGCGGTATTGACGCCCAAACTTTGGGCTTTCAAGAACTCCACCCACCCGACACACCATCGGCGGTCAATGTCTTTAAGCATAACACCCTCCCTCCGCTCATATTTTCTCAGATATAAGAGCGTTGACCGCCAGTGTGTCCACCTCTGCCCTCCTCGCTGCCGGCGACGCTCAAGGCATAACAGGAAGTAGTCGAATAATAGCACATCGGGTGCTGGTGTGCCGAGGCCATAGAGCCCCCCACGCACCTCTGCCAGGCGTTTCGCCCTTATAGTTTCGGCAAGTGCCAACACCTCGGCGTTCTTCGCCTTGTTCGCCCGAATGTCGGGCAAAAGGTAGAGGTGTAGAAACTCATACCTACGCCGCCCATCGGCGTAGATGTCAAGATACAGCGATGCGCCGCCGTTGGTTGTTTTCTTCCTGCGTAAACGCACAGGGTCGTGTTCTGCTTTCATCTGTTACTCGTGATTTGTTGTGGTTTGTTACCCTGTTACTCGTGGCTTGTTACTCGTAACAAAATAGTAACAAAATAACGGCAGTTAAGGGGAAATAATTGCACACTTAAAAAATTTTATATGTGTGTTATATCTACCGTTATCTGCCGTTATTTTCACCGTTATAATCCTTATTGGATTTTAACACAAGCACCGCAATATGTTAAGTAATAACACATTGCGGTGCGTTGAGGATTGAGCGAGTAACAAAATAGCATCAAAATTTCTGCTTCTTGCGATAAAGTGGGTATTTCGCCACCCTACATCTCGGCGAGGTGTAGGGCAAAGGAAGGTGGTAGAGGCGAGACAACGACACGCCCACCTGGCGAGCGGTTAGATGGTCGTAAATCGCCGCCAATGACGTGGTGCATAGCACCTCGCCACTGGCGAGCGTTGTAACGTATACGGAGAGGGTGGTTTTCATGGCTTAAAAGATTAGCAGGACTTGGTAGCGGTGTCGCTTACTTTTTCACAATCCTCATACCAAGCGAGAACACCTGCCTCGGTGGCTATCTCTTTGGTTATGCCGTAGCGTTTGAGCCAAGCAGCGAGGTCGCGATTGCCTTTTCTGTTTTGCACAAGGCTTGATTTAACGCCGGCGAGGATAGCTTTCATCTGATTTGCGGTCATTTTAACGCCGGTGATGGTTGTGTAGGTCTGTGTTTTCATGGTGTTGTGATTTTTAATTGTTATTTTTTGTTTGTTTGTTTATGTTGCAAAGATACAAATATTTTCGAATATAACAACAAAAATTTTAATTATTTTTGCTATTTAGTGCGTAAAACGTTGTTATTTAGCAAAATAAAAATGTAAAAAATTTTCATTTTTCTTGAAAATCCGTCTAAATTGGACTAAAATTAGACTAAAATTGGACATTTTTCGGCATTTTTCGCAAACAAAACGCCACCAACCATGCAAACAAAAAAGGCGTTAAAAATCAATATTTTATGCAAAATTGTGATTTACAGTGTAAACAAAACCCCGCCAGTCGTCACTGACGGGGCAGTCCCTTGAATTATGGCTATTTCTCAAAAGGCACTATATTAACGCCGAAATCGTGTAATTATTGCAATAATCAGCCCCACAACCGCAGCGAGACCTACACATGCGAAACCCTTATAAAATTTCAACAACGGCGAGGCGACTGCCTCGCTCTCGATATAGACAGTGTCGGTCAAATAATGCACCACTGGAATAGTGTCCGCAGTGTGAAACTCTCTCACCCTCCACCTGATGATGCTATCATGTAGATAGACGCTGTCGCCCTTTGTCTCAATGGTATGCCACCTCTCCACCATTATAGTGTCGGTCTGCCTCTCGGTCTTTACGACCTCAATCGGCACCTCCCTCGTTATGATTTCAGGCGAGGAACACCCACAGAGGCACACAACCGCCCAAATGAGGGCGAAAATCGTTAAAAGCGTGTATTTGTCCATAATATTAATTTTAACGCCAAATAGGGGCGGTTATGCAAGTAGGCGATAGTGTTTGCCGTCAAATGTTAAAAACTGCTTTCGCTTATCATTTCTCGCTGTGCCCATGTGCACCCACCGACCGCCGTATTCATTGATTATCTGGTCGAACAGCAAGCCCTCTCGGTTGCTTTTAAGCATTTCAAACAGGCGGTTATTCTCAGCGATACCTAAGCCAGTTACGATGTCAGCCGCCAGTCCAAAGCGGTGTGCCGACGTTGCCGACCCCCCGACCGCCTTGTTTAACTCATCACAGCGATAACCACTGGTGACGTATAGGGGCTTTCCCCACATCGCTCTCACTGGGTCTAAAAGTGTCTCAACGAGGTATTCGAGATTGCCGACAACTGGCAGCGAGGGGTGGTTGTCAATACCTAACTCCACCGCCCTGTCGCTCCTTGTGAGTTCTTTAATGGTGAAATACTGCATATTGCTGAAAATTAGATTAATAACGCCTTTATATTGGTCGAGCCGTCTGCTTGTTGCTCTCGCTCTGTCAATAGCCACTCTCGACCATCCATCGCCACTCTTATAGCGTGGCTCACATCGTCAAACACAACGGCATTGGCGGTTATAAGTTGCGAGGTCGGGGGTGGCAGCATTGCCGAACTCGCCACTGCCGGCACAAGATTGCCAGTGTTGGCATCCTTGACCGCCAGCCAGTAATTGTGACCCCATTGCAAATCGCCGCCAGCGTTAAAATTGCGGAAAACGGCGATGTCGTTACCGTTGCCATCAGTGCCAGCGGTCGCCTGGTCTGCCGACATCTTGATTAACTCAACGCTCTCGGCGAGTTCATCGCCGCCGCTGTATGTCGCCAATAGGTCTCTGTGTGGCTCTTCCTCGCTGTCATTAGCGTAAACGGCATAGTTGTTTTGACCCACCTCGTCGGTGGTTATGTCGTAGCCCTCGATGGTGTAGCGTTGCAGTTGTAGGGGCGCATCGTCTTGAAAGTAGAGAGTGCCACCTCTGTATTGCAGCACACGACCACTGACGGATGCAATGTCGGCACAGAGTTGTGCGAGCGTTTGCGTTATGCAGGCACAGATGCCAGTTGTGCCAAAGTCAGGTGCGTTGTCGGGGGTGGCGAGGATGCGCTCTGATTTCCAAGGCTGCATCACCTCTAATGTGGAGGGAATTGTCACTGCCGTAATATTGGCACTAAAAACAAGCAATATGTGACCATACGGAGGGTTGGCGTGGTGTCCATTGATAGTGATTAAATCGCCGTCATTGTATGCTATATTGCTTAATGAGTGCCAGTTAGTATCGGACACCGTAATTGTTTCGACAAGTGTACTATTGACATATACACGCACATATACGTCATTGCCCGATATTGCCCTGACTTGTATGCTGTCGAGTGTGCCACTGCCTCGCATTGCATACCTCTCGTAGATGTCGCCAGTGCCATATAGTCTATAATACCTACTTATATAATTGCACGGCGAGACGAAGAATGCCCCGTCGGTATCTCCCGATATTCGCAATTTCTTGATGAATGGAGATGGCGAAATGCTATTCAACACTACGTATAAGTCGGGCGATACTCCCGTTGTGTCGATTGTGCCGCCAGCCCAGGCAGTGACGCTTTGCAACAATGTTGTTGCCTTGATGCAGGGCATAATGCAATCGCTAGGCGTTGTACCTCGCCCGTTTTGATAAGGCAACCACTCGACCGCAGGATGGTCGGTGTAGTAGGTTGTTTTGGGATAACAAAAGTAGAAATCGCCCCCAGCCCTCGCCGCAATATCACACACCCTCGCATTGTAGAGCGACGGCAGAACGTTGAGCGTCAGATAAGCACTTACGGTGTTGTCCTTGTACCCTCGCAGATACACCTTACAAGGGTAACTATCAACGCCCCCAGCGTATAGTCTTGCGTCGATAACCTTTGCGGTCGGTTGCGATAAGAACGACCCAAGCCCAAATGCTGACAAAACGTCAGCAGTTGCAGGCAACTCAAAGTCGGTACTCCACGCACCGCCGTCACCCGTCAAATCAATTGGGTAGGTGAAAACAGCATCTAAATCGAAAAATCGGTTATTTATTTCGAGTGTCATTTTGTCAGGCATTTAAGTTTCAACAAGTAGTCTCTCTTATAATCTTCTCGCACTATCGAATTGTCCACAACAAGCACATTGCGCATCGTAATCAAATTGCTATCCAACAACTCGCACACATCTCCGGCGAGGACATCCTCGATATACACACCCTCGTCGATGTCGGTGAATGCCACCGACAAAACGACATCAACGCCCGTTGAGTGTTGTGTCACCGCTCGGTTGAGTTCGCCAAGGGTGTAGGGGTTGCCATACTGCCACGAGTTAGGTAGTGCCGAGGGTTCGCCGCTGGTCTCCGTCTCGATGATGTGACCAGGCAGCCAACGCTCTGCGCCATCGGCGTTATAGTAGTGCAGCCATACGCCCTTTTGGTCGGGCGTAAAGCACCCACGCAATATCTTGACATCCCACTCGCTCTGCTCGCTCTCGCTGCCTATCTCTCCTCTCACAATGGTAGGAGGTTCGCCACAGCACACCTTTTTGTCCACCCACACACCCTCTCCCCACAACACCGTCTGCCCGACCTCGTATATCTGCTTTGCAGTGCTATCTCCCCTCTCCCATAGGGCATTTAATTGCTCGTAGTTGTCGATGTTGTCGTACTCTATTGAGTAGCGCAGTGCGAGGTTGCCGCCCAACTCAACCAACCGCACCTCGACGGCTGTCGTCGTCAGCGTAACGCTGATAACGTCAAGGCGAGAGGGTTGCACATCGGTCTCGTAATACCCCTTGCAGTTAGGCACTGCCGTGTATAATGTCAAGTTAGTGGCGTGGACAATTGTGCCGTTGTCGAGGTCGAGGTCGTAGCCGTCGGGATTGACAAACATACCCGACACATTGCCGTAATAGTAGCGATAGCTAGTCTCTTGGCGGTTGTGGTTGTACGACACCAAATGCCAGCGGTCGGGCTCTTCCGTCGCCACAAAAAAGGCGAGAAAGTCGGTCAGTGGGTCATTTGTCAAGACTTGCACACCGCCGCTCCACGGCGAGTAGTCATGCCGACACTTGATGTCGTGTAGGTCATAGGCTGCGGTGAGGTAGGTGAGCAGCGTCTGCCAACCGCCTATGCTGTTGCCGTAGGTGACGGTGGTGATGTCGGTTATTAGGTCGCCATACTTTCGCCATACAACAACAATGTCACCGCCATTTGTGCCGAGTTGTACCTCTTCTAAGGCATAAATATCACCGCCAATGTCTCGCACACCATAGTCGACACTATCATTGCCGTTAAATGCCATAATAGCGACATGGTCGCTGTCTGCCTCGAAAGTCGCTGTATAGTCGTAATTGCCATTAGCTGTATAGACATCGACGCTGAAAGTGCCCATGTTGCCATAGTTGAGCATTAAGAGCGTCGAGCAGTCGATGTAACCGCTATATGGCTGTGTGCCTATACCTACAATCTGCCAGCGATGCTCAGTGTCGGGCATTGGATGAAAGAGGTATGGTTGTACATTTCCATTGCTATTCGTGCCATATAACCTTACGCTGTCTATTCCGTGTGACCAGCCACAATCGGCGATACACCCATCTTTCTCGTCGGTGTGACTGCTGACGTGTAAGATAGTGTCACAGTCGCCGACTACCATGCCTACAGGGTCGCCAGCGTTGCCACTCTCGGCGTTGTCGCCGACGCTCACAACGCCGTCAAAGGGCATTATGTAGGTGGTCATACTATAGCCGTCGGGTACATAGATAGCACTCTCGGCGTAGTGTGTGCGGTGGGTGTAGGTCTTGCCGTGGTAGTACCAAAAGGACACATCGACAGTGTCAGTGTGGGTAACATCGCTCAAGTCTACCACCTCGGCGGTGACTTGGGTGTAAATCTGCACACCGACGGCAGACAGTGACCGCAGGTAGAGCGTTAAGTCTATCGCCACCACCGCCGTGGTTGTGATTTGCGACACTAACGTGTCACCGCCAATAACGGCGGTCAATTTGACGCTCTTGTGGGGGTCGTTTGGATAATATACCAACCACTGACGGTCGCCGTCGTAGGCGATGGGGTCGGGTATGCTAAAATCTCCGTTGGTCGTGAGAATATCTCTCATAGTGTTAGTGTTTTATAGTTGATTTTCTTTTACTTGCACCCTCTTCGCAACCCTCGTTATCTCCTTGACAGAGACAACTGGTTGAACGTCTGCAACTGCATCTCTCATCACCCCTGCGAGGGTGAGATAGTCAATGGCGACACCTCCACGTGCGTAATGGTGGGTGGTTGTGACGTTAGGAAAAGGTCGCCCACCACCCTCTACATTCCATCTGCTTAAAGTGTCGTAGTGTGCCGCTGTCGCTCTCGCCGTCATAACGCTTTCGCCATTCGACAGCATCGCTGGTATGCTGTCGCTGGTCGCTGTGCCTGCACCGACAACCAAGCCACCCTCTGCCATTGCGTTTATCTTCGCTTTTTGCTCGGTGTATTGCTGTGTCGCCGTCTTTGCCTGCATAATGCCACTTAACAGAGTGGCAATGCCGCTCGTTATAACCGCAATCATTGACGCTATTTTGACGGCCGGCCCGCCGACTGTCTCCGCCATCGCCTTAGCACCAGCGGCATAGGTGTTTGCCATGCCGCTTGCCTGCGAAAGCACAATGCCTGCCATTGTGGCAGAATACTGCATCTCAACGTTCTTCAACGCCTCCGCTTTCTCGGCCTCCGTCAATTCCTCCTTGTCGCCTATAATTCTATCAACCTCTTGCGAGTAGTAGTTCGCCATTGTGCTAATCAGCCCCTGCACCGCAGCGGTCGCACTTTTCATCGCTGACTGTGTGTTCTTGGCGATGTTGTCGTTGTCGCTCTCGATAGCGTCGGCGGTCGTTTTGTAGGCATCGGCGACGCTTTTAACCTGCTCTTTCCACGCTTCCAGTGTGCCGAAAGTTGCAATCGCCTGCTCCTCGCTCATTTCTGCCAAAGTGTCATATAACGCTTGCAACTCTGCTTTCTTGCCCTCTAATAGTGCCACGTGACCCTCGATGTCCCTTGCATCGAGGTTGCCCAGCGTCTCGGTGTAATGGTCGTTTATTGCCTTTAATGCCTTGGCGGTCTCGCTGGCGTTGAGTGTTGCGAGTTGCTTTGCGTGGTCTTGCTCAAGTTTGGCAGTCAAAAGCATATAGCGTTCTGTCTGTTCTGCCTGCTTGACCATTGCCGCCGACACTGCCTCGTTGTACTGCTCGGCGGTGAGTGTGCCGTTCTTGTACCACTTTTCAAGGTCGGCGAGGCTCTCGGCGTACGCCTGCTTGTCCTGTGCGATAGCGTTGGCGAGGTCTCTGCTCTGTAGTTCGTAGAGTGCCTGCACCTTTTCTCTGCCCTCCGTCAGTAGTTGCACACGCAACTCGGCATTTGAGCGTGTGAGGTTGGCAATGTCTTGTTCTCGCCGTTTGGCGATTTCAAGGATGGCGGCAGATAGGTTCTCGGTCTTGAGGCGTATCGCCTCGGCGATTGCGTCGGCTTGGGCAACGGCGTTTTTATATTGCTCGCTATTAGTCTCCTTTTGATGCTTGCGTATAAGTTCCCTCTGCTCGTTTAGCTTCTTTTTAAGGTCTGCAATTTCTTTGTCGTAGTTTAGTTTGGCAAGTAGTTCAGTGCGCTGGTATTCATCTTTAATTTGACCGATGCGTGTCTCGGCGTTCTTGCGTTGTAACTCTTCCAGCGTCTTTGCCCGCTCCTCTTGCCGTTTCTTGGCATCCTCCGCTCTCTTCTTGGCATCCTCGGCGGCTTTCTTCGCCTCTTCCTGTTGTGTCTTGCGAAACGATGAGATTTTCTTCGTTGCGTCTGCTTCCACTCGGTCGATTGCCGCCTCGGCATTCAAAACGGCTGCTTGCAGTTGTGCAACCTTGTCTTTGGCAGCATCGCTGGTGTCGCCCTCTGCCTTTATTCGTAATATTTCAAGACGCAACTCGTCTTTGGCGATTTTCAGACGCTCTTTTGCCGTTGCTTTCGAGATTTCAACCTGCTTTTTTAACGCTTCCTCTCGCTCTTTCGCCGACTTGGTCGTGTCTTGGTAGATTTGGGCGAGTTTCGCCTGCTCCTTGCCATCTTTCGCCTCTTGGATAGTGAGCTGCCGTCTTGCCTCTTCTATCTTGTCGAGTAGTCTCACCTGCTCTTCCTCCGCCTCGGCGAGTTCGTTAAGCCCTGGTATGATAGACATTATCGCGCCGGCAATGCTGCTTATACCCTCGATTATAGGGGTGATTATCTTTGCTAAAAAGTTAAAAACTTGCTTAATAACATCGCCTAACGCCTTAAAGCGACCTTTTAGGCTGTCGAGAGCGGTGCTGGCATCGTCGCTCCGTGCAAACGCCTCTTTGAGTTTGTTGAATGCCGCCACTGCGATAGCGATAGTGGCCGCTATTGCACCGATGATAGCACCGATGGGGGTGGCGAGGAATTTAAGGGCGGCAGCGGTCAAAGACTTAACGCCGGCGACCGCACCTTTAAGCGACCCTGCGAGGGTGGTCGAGGCGGCCGCCTGGGCAGTCTCCGCACCTGCGGCTTGTTGGCTCGCCGTTGCACTCGCTCTCGTCGCCGTTGTAAAACCTATTGTGCGCCGCTGTGTGGTCTCCATAGCGTCACCGACGTTGGCGGTCGCCTGTGCGGTGGCGTTGATGCTTGCTGTGTCTTGCGGTGCTTGCTTTCCAAGGTCTCCCAGTGTGCGGCCGAAACCTTGCACTGCTTTAACGCCTCTCGTGATTGGACTATTAGCACCGAACACTTTTTCAATCACACTGCCGAAACCTTGCATTTTTTCAGCCGATGCGTCCCAAATGCTCTGATAGTTGCCGACATTGCGTTGAAATCTGCCAGTGGCTTGTTCTTGCTCGCTGACGGCTGCGGTGAGGTCGTCAATGCCTTTTTTAAGGCGTTGCCCTGCATCGCTGGCACGTTCCGCACTGCTCATTGCGTCATAGTCTTTGAGTAGTAGTGCCAACTCTGCCCTCATAGCGTTAAGGCTCTCACCCATCGCCTCCTCTACTTGCTTTGCCTCCTTCTTCGTTCTCGTCATCTCGCCGTTGAGGGTCTTGATAGCGTCAGCGTTGGCGATTTGTTCCTCTGCATTCTTGGTTAAGGCTGCGGTGTTAGCTGCCATTGCGTCGGTGTACTCCTGTTGTGAGATAGCGCCGCTCTTGAGGGCAGCGGCGAGGTCTCGCTGCTGCTTGGTCAGTTCCTTTTCCTCTGCTTTCAGCATCTTTTGCTCGACTTTCAAGACTGCCAACTGCTTTGTAATGTCCGCCAGTTCGCTGGCGACGTTCTTGGCACGTAGTTCAAGGTCGATGTATGTTATTTGTTCGCTGTCTGCCATAAATTACAAATGTATTAGGTTGTTGATTTGTGCTTGTAGTGCGATAGTCGCCTCCGCTTTGAACTGGTCTATACGTTCACTGACGGCGGTGGAAAAGACATCCTCGCCACCAATTTGGTGTGCCTTTGTACCCTCATGGATGATAGTGTACGCAATGCCGCCGCTTATCCGCTTGCTTTTGGTGCTGTCATCGCTGATAATGTGCTTGTCTTTAGCCCATTGGTGTATTTTCTTGAAAAACCATGTGCCTCGCAGTGCTGGCGCACTGCCTTTTTCAATATATGGAAACCATTTCGGCACAAGCACCTTGGCGGTCACTGTGTCGCCCTCTGTTGTCACCTCCGTTGTGGTCTCTCGAATGGTGCGACCGCTGGCGGCCCTCCCTTTCTGCGTCATTTCCATTGCCACTATATGTACAATGTCTTTGACGCACTCATCGGCGAGGTCTTGCAAGTATTTGACGTTGATTGTTTCCATAGTGTCAGTGGTTGCGTTGTTGGCGGTCTTGTTCTAACTTGCGACGCTGTTGTACGTCATAGTTCGCTTGATACATAGCACTTGCCGACTGCTGTTTGTGGTATATCAGCCAGTCGCCGACTGGCAGTCGCTCTGCCTCCTCTGTGCTGTGTAGGTGGTACGCCTCGACGGTCTCCAATAGGATTGCCTCGGCGAGACTTGGAAATTCCACGCCCTCGGCGGCTGCTTTCTGGTCTGCCGACGGCTTGGGTTGCCAACGCTGAATAAGTTTAAGCAACCGCTCAACGCCCTGCGTTATGCCTTTGGCGACCCTCACCGCTCGCACCTCGTCTTTGTCCGCTATCTGTTTGGCAACAACCTCGATGTGCGATGCGTCTGCTAGTATTCGACACAAGTCCCCAATGGTCAGCGTTGCGACGTTGTAGGGTTCAGGGTCTAAAACCTCGTAAAGGGTGGCGAGTTCGTAATCTGTCAGCATCTCGATGTGTGGTTATTGAGGCATCTGCCCGTTGTTTTCTCGGTCATGTCAAGCGATACGCAAATGCCCGTGAGGTTACGGTTGTTTACATCGTAAAGGCTCATAGCGTCGGCATCGACTTTGTTTATGTGCAACTTTCTGCTGTGCTTTACTCTGTCGCAAAAGTCCACCGCAGCATCTATGCACCAGTCGATAGATGCCTCGTTGCTTGTTGCATTGAAGTCGAGTTGTGATTGTGGCACTAAAAAATACAATTTCACCGTCACCCTCTCTCTCGCCGCCACCTCATCAAGTTCAAGCGTCCACTTTGACGGTACAAGAAAAACGACATAAGGGCGTGGGGTTGTCGAAAACGACACACTGCCGAGGTGTACGTTTGCCTGCTCCGGCCATGTGTAACACCAGCCGTCAATGGTCGGTGCGTCGCTCGGCAGTTCCATCGCGTTGAGGAGGTCCCAAATTTCGCTGACAACGTGCATCGCTATTCCTCCGTGTCGTTGGTTATGGTGTCGGCAGTGTCGCCCTGCTCCATTGTCTCCTCCGTCACCTCCTCGGTGTCGTCGGTGTCGCTCATTGTCGGCAGCGGTGCAGTTATCTCGTTATATACCTGCTCGGCGGTCTTTTCCTCCGCCTTGACTTCCTCAACCTTTGGGATCTCTTCCGTTACCTCCTCCACCTTGGCGGTGGTCTCTATTCGACGATATAAAACGCCAGCAAGTCGGGGGTTCTGTGCGAACAACTTGCGAATAACGCTCTCGGGGGTCAGTGCCGAATAGGTGCGACCTGCTACGCTGACGGGGCGTATCTGTAAGAACACAAAGCGACCTCCACGGGTGACAGTTGTCTCGCCAGTCTTTTCTTTCATCTTTTGAAGTCGGTAGCATTCTAGAAGTGCATCAAGGTAGCAATTCCTGCAACGCCCACTGCGGATGGTAACGCCGTAGGATTTGGCGATGCGTGAAATTTCAGCCTTTATTGTGGCGTTAAGACTGCCAGCGGTGACGGTCTTGTAATATTCGTTGATTTGCTGTGCTGTCATAAATCTTAAAATTTTAACATTTGAAAACCAAAGGCGGCAGCGGTATCTCCGCCACCGCCTTGGCAAACACTTATGAAAACAGAATGATTGAGCGATTACGCTGCAGGTGTCAAAAGTTCATTGACAACTGCACAGGTGTCGCCAGTCTCGCAGACAGTGAAAGTGACAACGGCAGGAGGGGTATTGGGGTCTGCCCATTCGGCAACCAGCGTAAAGGTCTTTCCACTCGCAGTGTCGGTGATAACCTTGTTTGCGCCCTCGTCTGTCATCTCGGCGTTGGTAAAGGTGTAGGTGGTGCTGGTGGCGGTTATTGTCACAGTGCTATCTACCGTGCCGTCCTCATTGACGACCATGTCGCTGGTGGTTACATCGTCGGCAGTGTAGTCGGTGCAAGTGGCGGGCATGAAGAACGTCGCGGAACGTGCGATGTTCGCCTCTTGGAGTTCGACCAGCCAAGCGTCGTTGTTCTCGTATCTCGTCTGCTGGAGCGAGGACATACGGAGACCCTTGTCGATGCCGTATATCTGCCACTCGTTGTCAATGATGTTGTTGCTGTCTTTGTGCAGCCACTGGTTGTTGACGATAACAACGTAGCGGCCATTCGCCATCGGGGTTATAATATCCCTTGCTGGCTCTGCACCGTCGAGGGGAATAAACCCCGACACCGTTGCCGTGAAGTCGTTGCGGAAGTCATTGACATTGGCGGCGGTGTTAGTACCGGTGAAGGGGTTGTTGCGCTCCTGTACGAACTTATAACCACGCTTGCCCGTGGCGAGAACGATGGAGCGGATGATGTGTGGATTTTGAGCATCACGGACAACGCTGGTAATGTCGTCATAATTGATTATTACCCCCGTGGGGTTGATGCCTGAAAAAATAGGGTTGTCGCAATCTTCGATAATGTCCTTAACGAGTTGCGAGCCGCAAAGCATCGCACTTAAACAATTTGCCATATCTATTTGATTTTTTTTAGTTGAAAATTGATTGACTAAAGCAAGCGGATAGGGCGATTAACCAATTAACCGCTATCGCCCCTCCGCTATTAGTTGTTTAGGCGTGAGTCAAAACTGCACCGCAATTCAAGCCCATGCCGCCACCTGCGAAGGTCTCACCTCTGTAATATTTCTTGTTATAGAGGTAGTCCTCCCAGGAGATGAACTCGAAATTATCCATGCGACCAACGGTATAGTAGCGGCTGGGATGCATAGCGATAACACGGGGGTCGCCAGTGCTGCCAGTATTCGACAGGTAAGGCACAACGACGATGTCGCTAACACCGAGCATGTCTTTTATCTCGTCAATGCTGGCGTAACGAGTGGTGGCACCAGTGCCGCCGACGTACTTGCGGAGCAGGAATAAGTCATCTTTGCCGAGGAAGAGGATGGTGTCCTCACCGTTGTAGATGGGTGCGATAACGGCATCCATAACGTTCTCGACAAAGTCCTTGTTGCTGTCGTAAGGGGTGGAAGGTGCATTGCCTGCAATCGTCTCGAAAGAGGTTATCTGGTCATCGGGGGTCGAGTTGTTGTCACCCACGAGGATGGCACGGCCAATGCTGTAATACAGCTGGCGTGAAATCTCGTCGGCAACCCACTCCAAGAGTTGACCGTCATCCTCGAACTCGACTATACGCTCGAGAGGTAACAGTTTGTAGATTGCTTGGAGTTCGATAATCTTCGACTCGAGAGTGACAAACTGCTCAACCTTGACATTGCCCGACCCTCTTTTGTGACCCTTGGCACGCACCGCCTCGTCATCCTGATTGTCGGGGGTGTAACGGATTGCGAAACGCTTTGCACCCGTATTGTTAAGACGGCGCAGCCAGTTGGTGTCGCTGTTCCAGTTGTCCTCGATGCGAGAGCGCATCAGTTCGGGCATAAATGCCTCGCTGCCGTCGGTAGTTATGCCGTTGGTCTTGAGTTTGTCTGCCCACTCACGGCGGAAGCCGTCAATGTTCTTAGCGTTATTACGCAGTGCGGCGGCATAATCTTTCACTGCCTGCTTGCTCTTCAAATAGTCGCTGTTCTGCGAGGCGACAGGTGCAACGTCTTTCACCTTTTCCAAGGCGGCGTTAATCTTCTCGTCAACTATATCTCTCAACTGGTTGACGATGGTGTCCACGCCGTTCTCGTTGTCTTCGGCGGCTGCTCGCTGGCGTAACTCTTCGAGAGATGCGATAGTCTCGTCGATTAATGCCTGTGCGTCGGTGTCGAGTGAGTTAAAACTTTCGGCAGATTTCGCACCTTTCATTCGTTTAAGCTCGATGTCAATCAAGCTCACAATGCTTTTGTCTTTTTTCATAGCAAAAATATTATTTGGTTATTATTTTGTTTTTTATTTTCCTTTTCGTCGCCTTTTTTGGTCGGCAGTTCGTAACCGATGAAAGACTTGCGGAGGTTGTTCTTGGTGAATACTGCATCGGGGTCGGCTGGCATTGCCACAACGGCAACCGCCGTCACGTAGAAGTCGCCGGCGATGTAAGATTTCTTGTCGTCGTTAATGTTCACATCGTCGACATAACCCTCCGTGCTAAAGCTGTCCACCTTGCCGTTGTTTATGTAGCGCAACACTCTCAACCGCTCGGCTGTTGCATCGTCTATCTCGGCAGTGATATAGAGCCCCACCTCGTCGGTGTGCATTCCGGTAATCTTACCTAAGATGGCCGTGGGGTTGTGGTCGAAGTTTATGAACGGATAAGCACTCAGAGCGTTGTAAGTTTCGAGGCACTTGTCAAATGACGATCTCACCACCTCCTCGCCGTTAAGGTTCGGCTTGCCAAAGTGTGCGGCATATCCCTCTATCTTCATAGTTCAATGTTTTTTAGTTTCTCGGCAATTCGCTCTCTCGCCTCCGTGGTGTCGATGCCCGACTGGTCGGCAAGTGCTAGCACCTTGAGGGTAGTCTCAAGGGTGGAAAGCGTCGCCTTCTGCTCGGTGGCGGCAATGTCGGTATTGTCGATAGTGAAAGTTATATTGTCGCTCGCTACGAAAAGCGAGGTGTCGAGTTTGACGCTGTGACGGATAAGCAAGAGCAACTGCTCTGCTATCGGAGCGATGCAGTTGCTATAGAACAACTTGACCGCCTGCTCCATGTTGGCGTAGGTTGATGCACCGCTGAAATTAATAAGGTCAAATGGCACGGAGAAATAGTCACAGATTAATTTCAGAGTCTCGGTGACCTTACCACGCAAGTTGAGGTCGGCAACGGGTATCGCTATTGGCGTGTAAGAGATTGCACCAGTAGCAATGAGGAACTGGAACTTGTCGGGCGTTATGCCGACTTTCTTTTTAACCTCACCTAAAAACGCCTCTTTCTCCGTGGGTGTCATCGGCATTTCTTTTCCGCTGATAATGCCCAACGCCCCCAGGCTCTCCGTTAGGTATTCGTCACCGCTTCGAAGTGTGTCTACCGTCTTGAACTCGTTGCGTAAAATTTTGAACGCCGACAACCCCTGCAGTTGGTATTCGGGAGAATAGACAACAGAGTAGCGACTGCCTGCTGGTTCAAAGACGTGACCGCCGTCGGTGGTCTTGGGGTTAATCACCAGTTCCGGCGATGCAGTGTTGGAGACATCTATTACCATGTAGCCCTTGTCCCAGTACTGCCACACCAACGCCTCGGCGTTCTTCATTACAAACTCGCACAAAGCGTCCACCGTCTCGCTCTCAAGGGGCGAGGAATTGTAGAACCTAACGGAGCGCAGGCCGCCAAAAATGCGGTTGACGACCAGCCACAGATAGACATCGCTGTACTTGCGTTTCGCAAAGTAGAAACCAGCCTGCCCAGTGCGCAAGAGGTCGTTCGCCTCGTGAGCCCTGGCGTCATAGCGGTTGCGTCGAAATATGTCCATGAACTTCATTGTCCCCTCCCTTTGAGTTTGCCGTCTATGTAAGTTTTAACACCGAACACACTGCCAGCGTATATGAGCGTTTGGGCGGTATACCACAGAACACTGTCGTGTACCTCTCCTCGGGGTTCGACGATAAAGCCGGCAATCGTCAAGCCCATGCCGCTTGCGAGCATAATAACGGCGGTGATGGCGGCGAGGCGGTCTTTCATCGGCGACCTCCTTTCGATGTGCTGTCGAAGAACTTGGTCGTGTAAGCGGTCGAGAGGTTGGGGGCGTTATAATGCCAGCCCATCACCTCGCAATATTGAGCAGTACCATTGCGGAAGAATAGTTCGAACATCTTGCCAGTGTCAAAGGCGTTGGCGTGTTCGCTGTATTCATCTTTTTTTCTAACACTGCCAAAAGACGTTACCACAATGTCTTGTGTTTGCAGCAGCATCGACACAACGCCACAACCGATGAGGTTGCGAAATCCGCTAAACATCAAAACATTCTGCGGGGGTGTGCCGCCGTCGGTGAGCATACCGCCATCAATGGCTGGCGGTGTCGGCGTCAGTGCCGCCCATCCGTCGAGTAGTGTGTAGTTGGTAATGCCAACCATCTCCGACAATGCGCTCTCGATGGCGGTGATAGCGTCATTAATGGCGTTATCCGTCACGGAGAGTTCGACGCGGAAGTGCTGGCGTATATATGCAACGTTACAAATCATAACGCTTGCAAAATACGCTAAAAAGATTTAATTATTTGAAAATGTGTTACTTGTTGTGTTACTTGTTGCAACGCCTAAATGGATAGTTTACAGACGATAAAGGCGTAACGAGTAGCGTCGATTGCGTGGTCGTCGCCCTTGATTTTTCCACCCTCGGTGAGTTCGTAGCATTCAAATTCTTGAGCGGTTGCGTCGCCGCCCTCGACGATTACGACACCATCATAACAGAGCATTTGACTAATGCCGTCAAGTATGGCAGTTTTGTAGCATGGCTGGATGGACCAGTTTAGCCGTCGGAGGTCGGCAATGCGCCCCTTGCCCATGCCTCCGTAATCTGCTCGGATGTCGCAGTACTGGTTAAGTCCTGCCTGCTGCATCCTCCGTGTTAGCACCTCATTGCTCGTCAGTCCTTGCTCGTAGATGATTTGGCGGATATAGATTTTGTTGTTGGCGATTTTGACGCCCACCAGCACAGTCGGGTCGCCGTCAGTAGCAAAGCCGAAGTCCATACCATAGACCTCGGTGCATTGCAATTGCTGGTACTCTTCGAGGGTGCATCGCTCGATGCTGCCGAACACCTGCCCGACCATATTAGCGAAGTTACCAAGATAGTAGACCTCATAGACATAGCGGTCATGCATCGACGCAGTGGGCAGTAATGCTCGCTCTTTCATCCGCTCAAATTCCGCTATCTGCTCCGCTGGCAGATAGTCATTATCCTTGAATGTTGTACAAAGCAAGTTGTGACCATCGGGGGCGACAAGTTTCGACACCCACGATGATTTGGTAGGGTTGTAGTTATAAAAACACTGCTTGCGAGTGCCTAACACGAGGGTGTCGGCAATGTCCTCGGTCATGTTCACCGCCTCGTTGATGAAGAGGTAGTCGCACTGACTGCCCTGTGCTTTGGTATAGTCATCGAAATTACAAAAGTGCCACAGGGCACCCTCTGTTGTCGCTTTGTCTGCCTTTGGCTCGATGCCGGTAATCTGCACAAAGTCTTCGATGGTTTTTAAGAGTTGGGGGTGCTGGTAACACACAACCATAATTTTGTTTTCACCACCACTGGCGGCACATAAACGCAAGAGGTGGCGAATAGTCGCCTGCGTCTTACCACTACGGCGACCGCCTTGTAGTAAGACATGGCGACTGTCTCGGTTGTCGTAGAAGAACTGCTGATAGGTCAGTGAAAAGGGGCGGTATAGATAAGCGTAGGGGTCGGCTTGTCTCGCTTGAACGACCGCCGACACTGTGGCGGTCATTTCAACCCTCTGAACTTCCTCGCCTTTGAGCTTGGCGAGGAACTCGGCCGACTTGGTGTTGCCATCCTTGACCGCCTTGCGATACTGCTGCAACACCAAAACTTCGTCGTTGGTCAGTCCTTGAAATTCGTTCTGCGGGTCTGCCGTCTCCATCTCGCCGAAAATCTTTGCCGCCTCCCTCATGCTCTTGGCTCTGCGCCTTGATGCTCCGCTATTAATGCCGCCCTTGCGTTGCATCTCCCTCACTTGCTCCTTACTTCGCCGTGTGGTCGGTATAAGGTTCTCCCTGCCGTCTCTTCTGCCCTCTTTCGGCTCTTCTTCGTCAATGAATGTCGGCAGTGTGTTGTCGGTTGTCATAGTCTTATTGGTTTTAGTGGTTAAAATAGTTTCATCTGCTCGCCGTGCTTGGTGCGGGCGAGTTTTGGGTTATCGAGGAGGCGGTTGATGTTGTCCTCATCCACACCGAGAGGCGGTATTCTCTGCGCATTAATGCTCGCAGATGGGATAATAATTTCTTCATTGGTTGTTTGGATTTGGTTAGTTTAATAATTCGGGGTTGTCGTGGATGTTGCCGATGACGTCTCTCATTGGTCTTGCGTATTTGATTGTTCGACTTTTGTTATCTTTATCAGTCCAGCGTTGCCGAACTGCGTCGCTGGATAGGCATCCACCGTGATGGTGCTTCTCTCGTCCTCTGGGCGGTCGAGCCATAGTTGGTGGCGGAGCACTTGATGTATGTCAAATAGGATGTCGGCAGTGTCGTCATATTTGATGCCATAGAGCGAATTGCTGGAAAGTCCCCAGAATCTTTGTTTAATCTGCTTTGCAAGCACCTCGGCATCATTGCGCATTTCGCCCCAGCCGCCCTCGAACTCGTCATCCATTATCTTGCCTGTTGCTTCTTTGCAACGCTTCTCCCAAGCCTGTTCCATGAGGCTCTGATATGACCAATTCTGCCCACAGATAAGTCGGGAGAACTCGTTGCAGGCGTAGGACAACGCTTTTAATTGTCGCTCATTGAGCGTTATCTGATATTCTTTTTCCATAATACTTTTTGTTTTTTTGCTCCCGACATTTGTGTCGTTAGCAAGTTGTAACTATAATTTTTTGAATTAGTTATTGCGGCCTAATCCATATATTTTACATATTATTTCGTCCTTCGCCTTCTCGACGCACTCCTGACAGTAGGGGTGGCTGGGTATATCGGGGTCGATGTTCGGCCAAAATACCTCTGCCTGCTTGCCGCAGACGATGCACTTGCAGTCGCTGGCTTTGATTTGATATAGATTGTCCATGGTTATAAAAGTGGTTTGGCAATTTCTATTAGGTCGCAGAAGTTTGTCAAAAACATATTGCGGAGTTCTTTTGTTTTGAATGAGAAAAGGCTTTGGGTATGGTATCCAGCTGTGGTTCGTAATTCGTTGAAATAAAAGTAGAAAAAGTACTTTGCTTCGTTATCTGTCCAGTCAGGCTGCCAGCCGTCGTTGTAGCAGTCACGAAGTTGCACCAACTGGCATAGGGCGAGCATTGCTTCGGCGTACTTTTTATGAGGCAGTACGTTTTTGTCGCCTTCAGGGGTTCGCCTTGATATAATCCCAAATATACACACGTTCGAGTCTCTACCAATATACGCTTCGCCATCTTTGCGTGGATGGGTCTCGCAGAACTCTTCCCACGTCGTCGGCAGTGTGTTGTCGGTTATTTCCATTGCGTTGTGTTTTTATCGTTAAAAAACGGCAGTGCGGCGGTCGTCAGTGGTTGCTGTCCTGTTACTGTGGTATGCAAATGTGTGTTGTGTAAGGACTTGTTATGCTGATATAGGCAAATCTTTTGCGTTTTCACCGCAGCCGAAACAAAGAACTCTCCGCCACAACTGCCGTATTTCTCATTTTAAGGGGTTAATTTTGGGCTTTCATAAGTTCTGCGAGCATTTCTACATTGTCGGGCGTTTCGTGCCGAAATTCGCCCGTTTCTTGCGTTTCTTGCCCGTCAGTGTCTCCGTAGAGCATCGCTACCTCTCTTCTGTCCCGCTCCGCCTTGGCTCGTAGTTCCTCGTTGGTGGGCGGCAGTTGGGTTTTGATTGGCTGCATCTTCAAAGACTGATAGAGTGCATCGAGTTGCTCGGCGGTCATCTCGTAGCGGTTACGGCTGTTGTGAGCGTCAAAGCTCTGCCTGTCTGCCTCCTCGGTGCGTATCTCGGTGTATTCTTCCAGCCACTCGAAGATGGTTGCCTCGTTTATACGCTCGTAGGTCTTGCCGAAGTCGCCCCTCCGTGCCATTTGAAAAACGATCTTCAGGTCTGCTATTGTCAGATAATAGTAGCGGTCATCCGTCAGTAGGTCGGCGGCACAATACCGCAGCGACTGCTCGCTCATCAAGTTATTAGCACCTATCGCCTGCTGTGCGTTGTCTATCATCACCGCCAGTGCGTCGGTGGCGAACTCCTCGTCCTCCCTCCTCCACTCGGCGAGGGTCTTGAGGTCGGGGTTTGTAGGCACTAACACCTTCTGCTCTCGCAGCTCTGCGAGTTTCGCCTTGCCAGCGTCGGTGAGTAGCCCTTGACGCTCGGCAGTTTCAAGGGTCTGCAATTCTCTCTCCTCGCACTCGTTTAGACGCTTGGGGGCGTTCAAAATCTCTGCGAGGGTCAAATCTCTCGCTGCGGTGCTACCGTATAAAGCCAGCCCTGCGTAGTCGCTCGATGCGTTCTTCACTATACTTTTGTTCATAATTTGTTGTGTTATTGTCAGTTATTACAAATAATTTTTGAAAGTAGCGGTTAATGTACGCTATATCCCAGTTGTCCTGTGTCAACTTCCCTCCCTTTTTGTACGCTGATAAAAAGAACCCCCTCATCGTCTCCACCACCTCGTCGTCCGTCGGGTGTGCCTCCTGCTCCTTTATCCCTGCATTGACGTTTGCCTTGTACATCGCCGTTGCGACCTTTCCAATGAGTTTCTTGAGGTCATTTGTGACGCTAAAGGTGTCAATGTAGTCTTTGCCGACGTTTCGGCGGTATGTCTCCACCCACACCTCCAGTACCCGACCATATCGGTCTCTGACCTCCCCGAATGGGGGTAGGGGGGGTATTTGTTCTGTATTTGTATCTGTATTTGTTTTGTTATTTGTATTAATAGGTGACTTACCGCCATTTTTGGCGGTACTTTCCGCCATTTTTGGCGTATGCTTACCGCCATTTTTGGCGGTACTTTCCGCCACAGTTACCGCCAAATTTGTCGGTAAGTAAGCGACCTCGCCAAATGTTCTGCCGTCGGTGGTGATTAGCCCTGCATCCGTGAGTGCTTTGAGGTGTCGTTGTAGCGACCGCAGCGAGCAATGAGCGTCAGCCGCCAGCCGTTCTTGACCCCAAATGTAGCGACTATTGCGAGAGCCTACAATCACCCCAAGCACATAGAGGGCTGGGAGACTGTCGCAATACTGCCACCAACGTTCTTGTATGGTATTAAACACCATCATCCTTTACGCAGTTTTTTCTCTTCTGCCAGTTGGTGTTTAACCACCTCTTTGTCTCGCTGTAACTGCCATTTGTAACAACACAGCGTGTGCTGTTGCAGCCATAAAATAGGGTTGTCTATCGCAGAACTGCCGAGATTGTGGACGTTGGCATCCACCCGATTATATCGGCAGTTGAGGCACTTGAGCGTCAGCGTCTCGCAACTCTTGACATTGCAGTGCTGCCGGGGTGCTATTGGATAGCCCTCATACGTCACTGTCTCGCCATAATGGCCGACTTGGATGGCACACACCACTGGCGTGTTTGTCTTGTGCATCTTCATTTCTTTACCTTGTTTTGAGGTTTACGCAAGCCGTAGGCACCGTCAAAGCCGTAGGTCTTGAGCAGCCGCCTTACAGTCTCGCCACCGCAGCCGTGCCTGTTGCCTAACCAAGCATATAGCAGCGTTACGCTGTTAAACTCGCTGCGGTGCTTGAAAAAATCTTCAAGAATGGCGTGGTTACGCTCTAATCTGCCGATTTCCGTTGTTGTTAATTTGTTTTTATCCATAGGTATTTGTGTTTTGCGTTGAAAATTAGGGGAGAGAGCGGACTATTTGTCCGCTCTCATTGGGGTTGTTTACTCACCAACACGCTGCTCTATCTTGCTCATCGCCCATTCGCTATCAAGGGCGTTGATTTGATTGAGTAGTCGCTCTCGCTCCATTGTGTAGGTTTCGTGGAGGTTGTCGGCCTCTCGCCTATACTTGGCGGCAAGCGTCATTTTGTCACACTCCCTGCGATGCTCCATCGCACGAATGTTGGCACTATAGCCGTCTTTCAGTTCTCGCATCTGCTTGTGCAGTGCGCTGCGCTGGTTGAGGTACTGAACTTCATTCATAATTGCGTATTTTTTAATTGGTTAATATTGGGTGATTTGGAGGCGGCAGCGGTGTCGGACCGCTCTTTGTGTAAACAATAACAAATCACAACTTTTTGAAAAAGTAACTATGAAAGCAAAAGATGAACTTCACTTAAAAAGAACTGCGTTTGATTTCCAACCGAGGTGGGGGTGTCGCCTCCCCTCGCCGCCCTGGGGGTTAGTCGTCTATTCCTCCTATATCTTTCTCCTTTCTTTTTCTCCACCTCCCACCCCTCTCCCTTGGGGTGGCACACTGGTCTCCAGTAGTGCCACCGAGGTCAAGGGTTGCAGGGCTTCTCAGGGCTTCTCACGACCCAGAGTTCCGAGGGTTTAGAGAACGTGGATAAGTTAAATTGTTTGTTTAAGTTTGTTTATTCAAAGTAATAATTGTCAGTAATTTCCGCTCGGTGCATCGCCACAAAGGGCAGAAAGGCGTTGTCGAGGAAGTCGACGAGTTGCTGGCGACAAGTAGGTAGAGTGTGCCGATAGTCCTCGATGCAAATTTCACCCTTGTATGGTTGATTTTTGCCCGTCACTTCGACAACCAAGTAGTCGAAGTGGTCGTAGTCGCCGGCGGCTATCATGCCGCTGCCGGCAAACATCAAAGGATAGCAGATGTGCTGCCAGTGCTGGCGGAACTTGCCCACGTTGTAACTCGTTGTGCTTTTGAGGTCTACAATTCGAGTTGTGCAGACGTAGTCGGCGAAGCCGTAGACTTTCACCCTCGCCCCCATCGGCGTTTTGACGATGCAACTGCCGTACACCTGGCAATCGCCAGCATCTGTGAGTAGGGATGCAATATTACGGCACAAATCTCCGTCGAATAAGTAGGTATTATCGTGTACGACCGAACCGAAGTACTGGCGTTGTGCATCGTCACTGCGAGGTTGGAATACCAGTGCGTCGATAATCTCGTTCAACGCTGTGCCTCGGTCGGCTGCCTCGGTGTAGGGCTGCTGAACTCTGTTGAGTTTGGCAATGAGGTCGTTTTTAGCGACCTCAATCGCCTGCTCGTCATCTTGCGACACCATCCACTCGTAGGCATCTAACAAGGTAGGGGTGACCTTTATGTCGTAATCTCTATTCATAACGCATTCTTTCACGGTTGAGGGTCAAATTTAACTCTGCAGCCTTATTGGCGATGGTGCGAGACATTCGGGTCTTTAAGTCGCCCACCGCCGGGGTGTTCATGGCGATTTCGAGCAGCCCATTGAGGGTCTCCGCATCCTCGCAGCCTGCAACTTCTTCGGCAAACATTCTCGATTTCTCCTCCACCTCTTTGGCGACCGCCTGGCGGCGAGCGTTCTTCTCTGCCTGCCGCTGCTGATACTGCTCGAAAATGCCCGTCAAAAAGTCGTTAGGCTGGCCGACTTCAAGCGTCGGTATGTCGTAGTAGGGAGCAAAGCCCCCTGTGTTCTTGCCCTCCGACCTCGGCGTGGGGTCAAAGGTCAAGCGACGCACCGACTTGCCCCTCACGGTTACCATCTCCATGTAACCACATAGGTCGAGGTCGCATATAACGTCCTTATAATTGGATGCTCTAAATTGCGGCACATAGCGTGTGTTGTCGCCGTCTTTCTCGACTTCGCGCTGGCAGATGTAGAGGACGTTTAAGCCCATCGAGTTGATGTTGCGATTGAACGTCTTGAAATGGTTGTTGATAATGCCATATTGGTTGATTTTAGGCGTTGCCGTACCGCATACGCTGACAGTAATGCTGTCAATCAACTTGCTGGCAGTGTCGATAATAATGGTCTTATAACCGCCTGCCTGCACCTCGGGGAGTGCCTGCTGTGCCTCCTCGAAAGTCGTGACTTGCACAGTTGGAATTTGATGCTCGTCTCTCAATCGGTCGGCTCCGTTGTCGAAGTCGAACAGCACGGCGTTAGGTGCTGAACAAGCGAGGGTTGTCTTGCCCATGCCGCTTTGTCCGTAGATTAAGCAAGCCACTGTCTGCTTGCTAATAATTTCATTTGGTTTTCTAATTAACATAATGTTGTGGTTTTTAATTGGTTAATATTTGATTAGTAAAGTAGTGCTTTAAGATTGAGTGTTGCCTGCCTCTCCCTCTTCGACGGCACACGTCTGCCCTTTTGGTAGGCGACGACATCGCCTCGGCGAAAGTAGGTGCGAGAACGCCTCGCAGTGCCGTCACCGCTCTTGTACTTGGGCAAATCAAGATGATACACGGCGGTGGTCGTTATCCCCAAGAGGTCGGCGACTTGCTTGGTGGATAGTAACTCTTCATCGTCAGCGGTGGAGGGGTGTGCCGTCAGTAGTCGCTCTATTCTGTCGAGGCGTTGTGCCAAATCTTCGAGGGTGATGGTGTCCATTATTCGAAATCGTTAAGAGTTGCAGAGGTAATCACACAGTTGTCGTCAAAGATTGGCGAGCCGTCATAGCGACCAATCGCTATCGCTTGGTCGCCCCAACAAGTGCATAGCGACACTGCCTCGGGGTCGATGCCACACGCAACGGCGACACAGTAGAGGTCTATTAGCGATATGCCATATAGCACCTTGCGGAGATAGACGACACTGCCGTCAATGTATGCGTCGGTGTCGGTGAACTCCCATTTGTCGGTACTATACTGGCGGTCGAGAATGCCGGCGACAAACATGGCAATCATCTTGCCTGTGTGCTTGTAAACGATTTTTTCCATAGTGTTGTGATTTTATTGTTATTAATTGATTTCAAAAAAAAAAGAGGAGTGGCGGAAGTCGTAAGACTGGCCAAGCACCGCCAGCCCCTCTCAGGCTTGCGAAGGCCTTAAGGCATCTTTAAGATTTCTTCATTGACATAATTGCGAGGAGCGTTGTAGAACTCGGCAATCTCGGAGACAATCTGCGACCGGTGGTCATTAAAGATTTTCTCCGCTATAAGCATATTAACATTTGTTTTCATAGTTAAAAAATTTTATTAATTTTGTTGTGTTGTTTGTTGATATGTTTGCAAAGATACAAACTTTTCTTTAATCTACAAAAATATTTTTAATCACAATACATCATGAAAACACAAAGCAAAGAGTATCAAAGAATTGAACAAATAAAAAATTATTTGGATATTTCTTTAGACACTGAATTTTCTCGTTATTTAGGGCTTAAAAATTCCCAAATTTTGAGCGAAATCAAGCGTGGAAAATCAAAAATTTCCACCAATCTTGCTGCCATTATTTGCGAGAAATGCCCTAAAATTGATTACGAATGGATTTTGACGG
>Ga0310690_10003033_pt1 | contig 26016 bp, 18 predicted proteins | sample AusTroGonzalo_MG_2_FD_207661 | JGI IMG/M metagenome (GOLD analysis project Ga0310690, IMG submission 207661) | Bovine rumen microbial communities from tropical cattle in Woodstock, Queensland, Australia - Gonzalo_04 (v2) (version 2) | ecosystem: Host-associated > Mammals > Digestive system >... | reverse complement strand
TAATCACATCATAGGTTCCTGCATTGACGAGTGAGTTGACAGCGTTTCCGCCCTGTTTATAACTTACGGTGTAGTCAGTCCCTGCGACAAGGGCTGATCCCCCTGAACTCACGGTGACAGTCGGGGTAAGGGCTGTGCCGCTATACACTTGACTTGCGATATCTGCCACAGTGCATGAAGCGATGTCTTTCTTCACCGAGAAGGTTTGGCTGGACATGTGTCCTATTCTATAGTGGTCACCTTCTTCATACACAGACCATGCCCTCAACGTTCCACTTTGTATAAGGGAATTCTGGGGATCATACAGTAAAAGTTTGTCACTGACTTGGCTTAAGTCCTTAAAATAGATATAGTCATTAAGTACCAAATTGAGGCTCGTATCCCACGTATAGATGATATCAGTACCTTGAAGGCCTACGCCTGTAAGACCCAACACGTCTGTGTTAAGATATTGCTTCGTCCCGTCATAGGCGATGGTTGGGGCAGGAGGAACGATATCTACATAAACATCAACAATCTCACTTCCGTCATTGAGGATGGTATAGGGCGTGGTGCCTGGCGTGGGGACAAGTTGTATTTGTATTTCGGGGCTGCCATAACTTTTTATTCTGACTTTACCAGTAGCACCATTCACTTCTGCAAGATCTTTAAATAAATCGAGAACTGTATATTGAAGGCTTACGCCGTCAGTCGTTTCAATGGCCGGGACTACTTCAGGTGCTGTTTCGAACTCTGTACCCGTGAAGGTATATACTTTACTGTTTTCTGCAAACTCAAAATATTTTCCTGTTACAGTTTCGCTATTGACGCCATTAACGGTAGCATAGGCTGTTATTATGGCAGCCTTCTCAATAAGGGGCTTGTTGCTGGCATCATATACGGCATCAGTGATGCCTGGAGATCCGTCAGCATAAGTCACACTATACTTGAGAGTGCCTGCGGCGTTGCCAAAGTAGTCAATGTTATTATTATCCAGAATCAAATAAGGATGATAATCACAACTCATGGCCGGAGCCTGAAGATAATTGAAATATACTTCTCCTTTTATGGGGTTATTGTTCTTATCTACTAACAATCGTCTTGAAGTGTCATAATGCGCCTGATTAGAAGAGAAATCCATGAAACCATTAAATTCGACATTTGTAAAGCCGGCAATGCGCGAATTATCAGGGAAATGTCCAACATTCAGATTCAATCCCCATCCGCTATTGCAGTTGGGATCTTTTATGATTTCCAACGTACCGTTATCTGTAGAGGTCGGGTAAAATTGTATGGACTCAAGACTAGTGGCATCATTGACGGCAATTTTCAGGCTGCTCAGACCACTGTAAACAGGGGAATACCCTGGTCCCATTGTCAGTATGTTTGAAGTTGGATCATACCAACCTAAATTGTCTGCCTCGACTTGTGCACCTTCAACCCACAAGGGATAGGTTTCTGTGGTGGTGACTGTAAGGTTTTGCAAATCACCATATATACCACTCATTTTTTTGTTGGTCTTATCGTATGAGAAAGGCGTGGAAGAACTAAAATATGCCCCGTCAAGCAGCACATCGGCAAAGCCCATAATGGCCGCAGTGTTGCTGATAGTGTTGCTAAATGTTAACAGCGAACCTGTAGAACCGCTCTTCAAGGTGAGGTTGGCGTTGGGGTTGTTACTCTTGATATAACCTTGGGTGTCATTAAGATTATTGGTACCTGTAAACTCAATGGTCAGATTGTCTAGATCGCTGATAATAGGATAGGTGGACGTGTAGCCATTCAGTTTCAATGTGTTGACAGTTTGGCCGCCGCTTGTGGTCTGTTCAAATGACACCGTAGCGGTACCAGTAGTAGGTATAGTACCAAATACGTCATTTTTGTTGTTATCTGTTACAAGCGTGCCTTCCACCCACAATGAATAGTTCGGATCGGATGTGAGCATGGCAGAATGGATGACAGAGTGGGAATTTGCGTCAACCAGTTCTCCTCCACTACAAGTAATGGGACCACTACTCGAATCCCAATATGCGCCTTCTCCTGTTGTGACGTAGGCAAAGCCTGAAATCACAGAATTAGAGTAATTGTTTTGACTGTTTAGTAATTCCAACATATCACCACCTCCTCCATAAGGGTTTTTGCAGGTGATGGTGAGGGTGGCATTGGGGTTCGTGCTTAGGATGCATCGGTCTTTATCGTCAGGTGACGAAAGGGCTATGTCAAGTGAGTTGCCACCGCTGAAGTCAAGGTTGAGATTGTCCAGCCCACTAACAAGAGAGTAATTACCTGCGTACCAAGACAACGACAGCGTATTGCTTGCCGGGGCGAAAGATGCGATAACGGGGTCCGTATTTATTATGTTTTGGTAATTGCCGCTATGCACTTGTGTATAGGTTACACTATTATATATATCAATATCTAACAACCACAATGGATAGTACGGAGTGGTAGTTATGGTTGCATTAACAATGCCACTATCGTTAGTTGGGTCAATCAAATTATTAATACCATTAAGCTTGGTATACATTACAGGGCGCTCCGACATTAAGTAGAGTCCATTTGTAGTGTAGTCAACAGATTTGAAATTCCTAAAGATAGATTCTGACATAGCTTCTAATCCGAGTTCACTTCCTGCTGCAAGGCTTTTGAAAGTGAGCGTAGCATCAGGGTTGAGGCTTTGGATATATCTATCGGCTGAAGAACTAGATCGTGTGTTGTCACCAGAAAAGGCAATCGTAAGATTATCTAAACCACTAAGAATAGGTAGGTCATCTTGGAAACCATTCAGCGTCAAGGTGTTAATACCGCTTTCGCTCTGTTCAAATGATACCGTAACTGGATTTATTGTACTAAAGACGTCATTTTTGTTGGCTCCCGTTACCTGCTTGTATCCAATCCACAGCGAATAGGCTGGGGTGGAAGTAATAGTGATTTCTCTTATTTCATTTCCATTTTCATCAATTAACTTATTTCCATTATAGCCGACAGGTTGATTATCAGAAGCAAGATACATACCATCATAATGTACATCAGCGAAACCTGTGACACAAGCGTCAATATTACCAGCACCCTGCGTGTCTTCACTTTGTAGGTTAAAAATAGCAGAACCATTACCATGATATGATATTGTTAGAATGGCATTCGAGTTAGTTGAGGTAATACAACTTCCTGGGTCATAATAAATATTACTGTTACCGATAATCTCAATAGTCAGGTTTTCAAGGCCACTAACAATCTGCCCGGTAATCGATGCCCCATCCAGAGTCAGTGTGTTGACATTGCCGTTCTGCGAACTTGCAGGAGTGAATGTAATAGTTCCTGTAAATGGGCCAGTTATGGCCGAGGCATTTTCATCAGTCACCTGAGTGCCCACAATGGTTAGGTCATAGTCCACGGCCCACGCACCAAATGGCAGGAGCATGAGTAGGGTAAGCATCATTTGGCGAAGAATGCCTTGATGACAAGGGTTAATTGATACGTTTGATTTTCTCATATCGATACGGTCTATTTGTTGTTAATTCCATTGTTTATTTCGGCTGCAAAGATACAAAAAATAGTTGAACTGACCAAAGGTCAGACCATTTTTTTTCATTGTCTCTTTTTTTGCCCGTGATTCGGCTCATGCTTTTCATAGGTCAGGAAATTGTCCCCGAGATTCAGGACAATATTTTTCTACTTCAAAAAATAATCATTTTATTAAATCCTAAACATTTCAGTTCTGGAAAATAATCATTTTAATAAATTCTAAATATTTCGGTTTCGAAAAATAATCATTTTAATAATTTCTAAATATTTTGATTTCGAAAAATAATCATTTTATTAAATTCTAAACATTTCAGTTCTGAAAAATAATCATTTTAATAATTCCTAAATATTCACCCCAAAAAGAAACCGCCTGCAATGGTGATTGCAAACGGTTGTCTCCTAAATGGTTTTAACGTGATTCACGTTTAGAAGGGCAGGGTCATGATGAAGCGGGCACCTGGTCCTTCGAAGGTGGTGTCGAGGAAGATATCACCGTTCAGGCGGCGGGCAATGCTACGGGCAGCGGTCAGACCGATGCCTGCACCGTCGAAATAACTGTTGAGTTTGGTGAACGGTTCAAAAATCTTCTCTGCATCCTCGGCAGGAATGCCAGTGCCAGTATCCTCGATGATGAACCTCATCTGAGTACCTTCTGGGCGAACGACGAGTTTCACGCTGCCTTCAGTCGTAAACTTGGCGGCATTGTCGAGTAAGGCACAGAGGGCACGTACGGCTTGTACCTCGTTGGTGAGCAGCATGGAATCTTTCACATCCTCGTCAACCTCTTTGGTGAAGGTGAGGTAGTTAACAGAACCAATGCCTGACTCTAGCACGGCTTTGTCGATGATATTGCCTACAGTGACATTGTCATCGGCTTCAATGGCCGTATCCATATTCACATCGTTGGCATTGAGGATATTGTTCAACAGGCGCAGAGCCGTAGAGGGGTTTGCCATGAGTTGCTTCTTTGCCTCTAAGGCAGCCTCTTCGATAATCTGCTTCTTCTGCAATAGCGATCCGCTAAGTTTTGCATAGTTCTCCTGCAACTCGTGGTTTTGTTGCTGCAGAGTGTTCATGGCATTTTGCATCTTCTGCTTGTCCTCCTCTATCTTGTCGAAGGCAAGCAAAGCCTGCTCATAGCCCTGACCCACATTGTCGAAGTTCTGCTCCAGCGAACGGTAGTCGGAGAGCAACTTTTCCTGCTCATCAACTCGCTTCTGGTAGTCTTTCAGCAGTTGTTGTTGCTCCTCGGTCTGCTGTGTGGCAGATTTCTTTTGGGAATAGAGTAATGCGGCGAGAATAATCACCAGCAGTACGAGAATGATAATTAAGATGATCATGCCTGTTCCTCTTTTTTCTTTTCAACCTTCATAAACTTCGTAAAGCCGGTCATAGCCAGCACCTTGTAGATTTCAGGGCTGACGTTGGTCATCTTGAACTGGCCCTTAAGTTGCATTACAGTACGCATGGTTTTCTGGATTACACGGAGTCCAGAACTGGCCATGTAGGTGAGTTCTGTGCAGTCCATTTCGAGATCTACACCACCGTCCTGCAGAGCGGGAGCGATGTCCTGTTCAAACTGGTTTGCGTTCATCGTGTCAATACGAGACTCTGTCTTGATGATGGTCTTGCCACCTTCTTTAATAATCTTTGTCATAATGCTAATGTTTTTATGCGTTTATATTTCTTTTTTCATTGTCAGCAGGTTCTTGCCTTCCAGTCTTTGGTAGGTCACCTGGTTCATGATGTTCTTGACGATGTAGATGCCCATACCGCCAATGTCGCGGTCCATGGGGTTGACGTTGGGGTCGGCATCTTCTTTTTTCGTGGGGTCGAACGCGACCCCTTGGTCGCTCAGGACGAAAGTCAACTCTTTCCCGTCGCTTTCGGCAACCAGTTCGATCTCGGCTGTCTTTCCTTCAGGGTAGGCATAGAAGATGACGTTGGAAACCATCTCTTCCATCACCAGGTTCAGGTTCATCTGGAGTTCCATGTCCAACCCCAGTTCCTCGCCAATCTCCTCAACGAACTGGTTCACTCGTTCCAGTTCGCCTATTTGATTCTTGATGCGGATTTCCTTTTTCATTATTCGATAGAATTATTGTTGTTATTGATTGTCCTTGATAATCTTGACACAGAGCATGGTGAGGTCGTCATTAGGCTCTGCACCGTCACGATGTTTTTCCACTTTTTCGCGTAGCATCTCGATGGTCTTTTCAGAACTCTCAAAAGGTGTGGTTCGTAGGATCTCCAACAGCCGTTCGTCGCTGAACTGCTCCTGCTCGCGGTTCTCGGCCTCGTTGAGACCGTCGCTATACACGAAGAACGGGTGGTTGGTGATGTCGTCAATCTCCTCCCCCTCATACTCCATCTCCGGCCACAGGCCGATTGGTGCGTTGGGAATCATCTCAATAAACTCTGCCGTGCCATCGCCTATCAGTATAGGTGGATTATGGCCGGCATTGCAGAAGTCGAGATGACCTGTCGTAAGATCCACCAGTCCGATGAACATGGTGACGAACATACTGCGTTCGTTGTCCTCGCCTGACAGGGCATCGTTGATGTGGTTGGCAATTTCTGCAGGCATCATCTTCTGGGCGGCGAGTGTGCGGAAGAGGCGTGTGGCCTGGGCCATGAAGAGTGAGGCTGGCACACCCTTGCCTGACACGTCGCCGAGGCAGAAGTATAGTTTGTCATCTATCAGGTGGAAGCCATAGAGGTCGCCTCCCACTTCCTTGGCAGGTGTCATCGAGGCGTAGAGATCGACGTCAGGACGCTCAGGGAATGTCCTTGGCACCATCGACATCTGAATGTCGCGGGCAATGCGCAGGTCGCTCTCTATGCGTTCTTTGGCTGCTGTTGTCTCTTCAAGTTGGTCATAGGCCGTCAGCAGTTGCTGGTGGGTGTCCTCCAGTTGGCTGTGGGCCAACTCCAGATTCTCGTGGGCCTTTTTGAGGCGTTTGGCAGAACGGACGCGGAAGAGGATGAAGATAACCAGACTGCCGACGATGAGGCTGGCGATGGCGATAATGCTCCGCATCTGCTCGCGGGCTTGCTTCATCTTGAGTTCATCCACCTCCCAGATGGTGTTCATCTCGGCTAACTGCTGCTTACTCTCATAGGAGTTGACTGAGTCATTGATGGCATACATCTTACTATAGAGTTCTGCAGCCTCCTGATAGCGCCCGAGTTTGGTCATAATGATGGCTCTCTGCTTGAGGGTCATGAGGATTTCGGAGTGCTCGTCGGAGTCCTCCAACAATCGCATGCGCTGGTTGTTGAAGACCAGAGCCTCTGGGTAGAACTCCTGCAGGATGCAGAGGCGTGCTTTGAAGAAAAGCCAGGAGCGGAATGTGAATTCGTCTTCTGAAACGATGTGTTTGCGCGCCTCATTGAGTTTCTCAGAGGCATCCTCAAGTTTTTCAAGTCCTAAGTCTGCCTGTGCACAAGCGATGTAGTAATAGGCCCAGTAATTCGTCAGGGGCCAGTTGTTGGGGGTGATATTGTGCTCTTTGCCAAACTTCTCAAGATACTCCTTCCAACTGCCAGTCAGTGCGTTGAGTTCTGTGTATTTCTCCCGTTGTTCCAACAGGTCGCACATGGAGGAGAAGATGGCGCTCAACTGCTCTGGTGCCGGGCGCTGCTTCATCAAAAGGGGAATACTCTTTTGATAGGCATCCTCGGCATTGTCAAGGTCGTTCTGGTTATAATAGGCACTACCCATGACATAGTAGGCAAGACCCATGCCGAACTCGTCTTCCCGATTCTTGGCATCGTCAAACATGTTCTGGGCTTCCTGAAGTCCGGTCTTGACGGAACCGCCGAAAATGTAGGTGTTGACAAGTATGCTCCATTCATCGTAATACCTGTGCCAATTGCTGATTCTCTTGTAGAAGTCCAGATTGTTCTGGGAATAGTGGATGATGGAATCTGCAAAGTTGTTGTTATAGAACCAGATTGTCCTCAGATTGCGGGCATCAGCCTCTTCCTCCTTGTCGTTCTGGCGCTGGGTCTCCTTCAGCAGTTCGTTGAGAAAGACCCATTGTTCTGACAAACTCCTTTCTTCTTCAAGGCTTCCAATGTATAACTGGCCGAGGGCGATGATGCGGTCTTTGCCCTCCTTGCCTTTGAGATGTTCCTCGACGACCGTCATGGGAGCGTCGCCCTTTCCGTGTAGGAAGAGGGAAACCATCATTAATGCAAGGCATAATATGATGCGGTTCTGGCTCATGCGTCGCATATTAATTTTGAAACAACGGTGCAAATATACGCAAAAATCCTGAAACGAAAAAGAAAAGGCGGAATTTTCTTCAAAAAAAATATTGAATTGACGGTTTTCAGACTTTTAATCCGTTTTCAATAACTACATGGCGCATATTTTTCAGCAAGTCGCTGGCAAAAATGAAGTCAGTCAGACGCTCATTGGTGGAGTTCATGATCTGGCTGCTCTCACCTTGCCACTCCTTCTCTCCTTCATAAATGAAGATGATATTCTCTCCAATACCCATCACAGAGTTCATGTCGTGGGTATTGATGATGGTGGTGATGTTAAATTCTTTGGTGATTCCCTGCAAAAGTTCATCGATGACCAAGGAGGTTTTCGGGTCAAGACCGGAATTGGGCTCGTCGCAGAACAGATATTTGGGATTGAGGGCAATGGCACGGGCAATGGCGACACGCTTCTGCATACCACCGGAAATTTCTCCGGGGAATTTCTCTTCGGCGCCGTTAAGGTTGACGCGATCCAAGCAGTCCATAGCCCGCTTAGTTCTTTCGCGGAGAGTCATGGAGGAAAACATGTCTAAAGGAAACATGACATTCTCGAGTACGGTGAGCGAGTCAAAAAGGGCTGCACTCTGGAAAATCATGCCCATCTCCCGACGCATCCTCACTTTTTCTTGCTTGGACATTTGTACGAAGTCGCGTCCGTCATACAAGACTTGTCCGCTGGTAGGTTCTAATAGTCCGACAAGATTTTTCATGAGAACAGTCTTGCCGCTTCCACTGCGACCAATGATGAGATTGGTCTTGCCATCCTCGAACACGGTGTTGATGTTCTTCAAAACATCCTTATCCTCAAATGATTTGTATAGATCTTTGACTTCAATCATGACAGCAACTGTGTTAAGAAGACATCACTGAAGAGAATCAGCACGCTGGAGGTGACGACGGCATCAGTAGAGGCTTTGCCGACGTTGACGGAACCTCCTTCGACGGTATAGCCGCAGAAAGCAGGCACACTAGAGATGATAAAGGCAAAGAACTGACTCTTGATGATAGACATCCATAAGAACCAGGGTACAAATGCGTGTTGGATTCCTTCTGTCAAATCATCAGGAGCAATGATATGTCCGATATAGGAAGTGGCATAGGCCCCTAAGATGCCTGTGGCAGAGGAGAAGATCACGAGGAAGGGCATGATAGTCAGCATACCCATGATTTTCGGGAGAATCAGGTACGAGGCGGAGTTGACACCCATGATCTCAAGAGCGTCAATCTGCTGAGTCACCCGCATGGTGCCGAGTTCGGAGGCGATATTCGAACCCACCTTTCCTGCCAGGATCAGACACATGATACTGCTCGAGAACTCCAACAATAGAATCTCACGTGTCGTGTAGCCTGCCACCCAACGGGGCATCCAAGGACTCTGGATGTTGAGTTTCATCTGAATACAGATGACGGCGCCGATGAAGAATGAGATGATCAGCACAATGCCAATGGAGTTGACACCAAGTTGCGCCATTTCCTTCACATATTGCTTTAAAAACATTCTGAACCGTTCGGGTCGCGAAAATGTGCGGCCCATCAGCATCAGGTAGCGTCCGAATATATTCAGATATTTATGTATCAGCATGCCTTCTTGTCGTAAATCGCTGCAAAGGTACGCATTTTTTTTGTTTCTCATTCCTCATTTCTCATTTTTTTTGTACCTTTGCACCCGATTATGGATGAATATGCAAATAATGAGTGTTTGGTGCTCCGGACGGAAGGGCTGGTGAAACGCTACGGGAAACGTACCGTTGTCAATGATGTGAGCTTCAATGTGAAGCAGGGCGAGATCGTAGGTCTGTTGGGTCCGAACGGTGCCGGTAAGACCACATCCTTCTATATGACCACAGGCCTGATTGTTCCCAATGGCGGACATATCTTCCTTGGTGATGAGGAAGTGACGAGTTATCCTGTGTATAAACGTGCCCGTGCCGGCATCGGATATCTTGCCCAAGAAGCATCTGTATTCCGTAAGATGAGTGTGGAGGATAATATCCTTTCTGTCTTGGAGATGACAGGGAAGCCTCGCGATTATCAATTGCAGAAACTGGAGGATCTGATTAAGGAATTCCGTCTGGGTAAGGTCCGCAAGAACAAGGGCGACCAATTATCCGGAGGTGAGCGCCGTCGCACGGAGATTGCCCGTTGTCTGGCCATCGAACCGAAGTTCATCATGCTCGACGAACCGTTTGCAGGTGTCGATCCCATTGCCGTTGAGGATATCCAACAGATTGTGTGGCATCTGAAATACCGTAACATAGGTATCTTGATTACCGACCACAATGTGGATGAGACACTGGCTATTACCGACCGTGCCTATCTGTTGTTCGAAGGACGTATCCTCTTCCAGGGAACACCGGAGGAATTAGCGGCTAACAAGGTGGTGCGCGAGAAATACCTTACAGAATCATTTGAACTCAGAAAGAAGGACTTCCAGTTATTGGAGGAAGAGCGGAAGTCAAAAGAAACGGAAGAGGAACGTTAAAAAATACAAAACTTGCGTTTTTTCGGTTGAGAATGCGTACTTTTGCACCTCCAAATCGAAACGTATAATAAATAAGGTATAAGAAAAGATGAAAATTTCATTTGATTGCGCCGATAAAATTAATGGTCTGTTGACGATGACCATTGAGCCGGCAGACTACCAGGAGAAGGTAGAGAAGACACTGAAAGACTATCGTAAGAAGGCCCAGGTTCCGGGATTCCGTCCGGGCAATGTCCCTATGGGACTGATTAAGAAACAGTATGGTACCGCTGTGAAGGTGGATGAGGTGAACCGTCTGTTGAGTGAAAAACTCTATGAGTATATCCGTGAGAACAAGATTCAGATGTTGGGTGACCCTCTGCCCAATACCGAGAAGCAGCAGCCGCAGGACTTCGAGAAGGAAGGCGACTTGACGTTTGTGTTTGACATTGCAGTGGCTCCCGCTTTTGAGGCTAAATTGAGTGGCCGTGACAAGATAGATTACTATACCATCACTGTCGATGACAAGATGATCGACCAGCAGGTGCAGATGTATGCCTCTCAGGGTGGTGAGTTCGTGAAGGCTGATGTGTTCAGCGGCAACGACACCATCACTGGAGATCTCCGCCAGTTGGACGAGAAGGGAAACACCCTTGAAGGTGGAATCACCACGGAGAGTGCTATGGTGATGCCGGCCTATATCAAGGAAGAGAAGCAGAAGAAACTCTTCGACGGATGTAAGCCCGGTGACATCATCACTTTCAACCCCAAGAAGGCTTATCCTGACAACGATGCCGAAGTGGCCGCCCTATTGAAAGTTGACAAGGAACAGGTGAAGGACCTGGCTTCTGACTTCAGTTATCAGGTGACGGAGATCCGTCATTTCGAGCCAGCCGAGGTAAACCAGGCTCTGTTTGACAGGGTCTTTGGTGAAGGTACGGTGAAAAATGAGAAGGAGTTCCGTGAGAGAGTGGCTGAACAGTTGAAAGCCCAGTTTGCTGGCAGTAGCGACTATAAGTTCATGTTGGATGTTCGTGAGCATCTCGAGAAGAAAGTGGGCAAGTTGGAGTTCCCTGAGGCACTGTTGAAGCGTATTATGTTGAACAACAACAAAGATAAGGAAGCCGACTTCGTGGAAAAGAACTTTGAGGGAAGTCTCAAGGAATTGAAGTGGCATCTGATCAAGGAACAGATTGTTGCTGCCCAGAAGATTGAGATCAAGGATGAAGATCTGAAAGAAGTGGCCAAGAGTGTTGTCCGTTCACAGTTTGCCCAGTATGGTATGAGCAACGTACCCGATGATGTCATCGAGAACTATGCTGAAGAGCAGTTGAAGAAGCGTGAGAACATTGAAAACTATGTGGATCGTGCCGTTGATGCGAAATTGACAGAAGTGCTTAAAACGGTGGTGAAATTGGACGAAAAATCAGTCACTTTAGATGAGTTTAATAAGCTGATGGAGAGAAAATAAGTTTTTTTACGAAAAAATAACTCGATTTTTTGAAGAGTTACCGGTTTTTTGATTATCTTTGTGTCCCAATACGCGAGATAAATAAAAAAGCCGGTAACTTTTTTCTATCGCTTAAATAAAAGATGATTGAATATGAAGAATGATTTTAGGAAATATGCCGTAGGGCATTTAGGAATGGATGGCATGACCCTTGATGAGATAATGAAGGCTCAGGCTCAGTATCTGAATCCGTATATCCTCGAAGAGCGTCAGTTGAACGTGACCCAGATGGATGTGTTCTCCCGCCTGATGATGGACCGCATCATCTTCCTCGGCACACAGATAGATGACTATACAGCCAACACGTTGCAGGCGCAGTTGCTCTATCTCGACTCCGTGGATTCTGGCAAGGACATCTCCATTTATATCAACAGCCCTGGTGGCAGTGTAACGGCAGGTCTTGGTATCTATGACACCATGCAGTTCATCAGTAGCGACGTGGCTACCATCTGTACGGGTATGGCTGCTTCGATGGGTGCTGTCCTGTTGGTGGCTGGAACCGAGGGTAAACGTTCGGCACTGCCTCACAGTCGGGTGATGATCCACCAACCGTTGGGCGGTGTGCAGGGCCAGGCCTCTGATATCGAGATTGAGGCCAAGGAGATCCTGAAATTCAAGAAGGAGTTATATACCATCATTTCGGAGCATTCGCATACGCCGTATGAAAAGGTCTATGCAGATTCAGACCGTAACTACTGGATGACGGCTGAGGAGGCGAAAGAATATGGTATGATCGACAATGTGTTGAAACGTAAAGAATAAAAAGACGTGAAGAAGGCATGTAGTTTCTGTGGGAGAACTGACAAGGAGGTGAAACTGTTGATAACGGGTCTCAACGGTTACATCTGTGAGGACTGTGTGCAACAGGCCTATAAAATTGTACAGGAACAGGACTGGCTGAAGGACGGCGAGCCGAAGCCCAAACAACAGTTGAAGACCCAGAAACGAGTTCCCAAGCCACAGGAGATCAAGAAATATCTGGATGAATACGTCATTGGACAAGATGAGGCGAAGCGCTATTTGGCCGTGGCTGTCTATAACCATTACAAGCGTTTGCAGCAACCTGACAGCAAGGATGGTGTGGAGATTGAAAAGAGCAATATCATCATGGTGGGTTCTACTGGTACAGGTAAAACGTTGATGGCTCGTACGATTGCCCGGATGCTCGACGTTCCCTTCTCAATCGTTGATGCAACGGTGTTCACGGAAGCAGGTTATGTCGGTGAGGATGTGGAGAGTATCCTGACCCGTCTGCTTCAGGTGGCAGACTATGATGTGGAGGCAGCCCAACGAGGAATAGTGTTTATCGACGAGATCGACAAGTTGGCCCGTAAATCCGATAATGCTTCAATCACCCGTGATGTCAGTGGTGAGGGTGTTCAACAGGGACTGTTGAAACTGTTGGAGGGTACAGACGTGAACGTGCCGCCAAAGGGTGGACGAAAGCATCCCGATCAGGAATATATCAAGGTGGATACCCGTAACATCCTCTTTATCTGCGGCGGTGCCTTTGACGGTATTGAAAGAAAGATTGCCCAACGGATGAATACGCATGTGGTTGGCTATAATTCTGTTCAAAATGTCGCCAAAATCGACAAGGCTAATCTGATGCAGTATATAGTGCCTCAGGATTTGAAATCGTTTGGTCTTATTCCCGAACTGATAGGACGATTGCCAGTGCTTACTTATCTGAATCCGTTAGATAGAAAGGCGTTGGAGAGGATTCTCACTGAGCCGAAGAACTCGATTGTCCGCCAGTATGTCAAGCTTTTTGAGATGGATGGCATCAGACTGTCGTTTACCCAGGAGGCCCTTCAGGTGATAGTGGATAAGGCTGTAGAGTACAAGCTCGGTGCCCGTGGACTTCGGTCTATAGTGGAAAGCGTGATGATGGACATGATGTTTGATGCACCGTCGATGAAATACAAGAGTTTTGAAGTGACAGCCGACTATGTCAAGTCCCAACTGGAAAAGTCGCATTTGCAGAAGTTAGCTTCCTAATAATATTAAAGCCTATTTAAACGAAAAAAGATATATGCCCCAAAAGATCAACCTAACAGAAGCGTTAAAGAAATACTTTGGATTCGACAAGTTCAAGGGAGATCAGGAACGTATCATCCGCAACGTGCTGGATGGTCATGACACATTCGTCCTGATGCCTACTGGCGGCGGTAAGTCGTTGTGTTATCAGTTGCCGTCGTTGTTGATGGAGGGTACAGCCATTGTCATTTCTCCATTAATTGCCTTGATGAAGAACCAGGTGGATGTCATTACTAACTTAAGTGAACATGAGGGTACGGCCCATTATCTGAACTCATCATTAAACAAAGCCGCTATTGATCAGGTGAAGGCTGATATCTTGGCGGGACACACTAAACTCCTCTATGTGGCACCAGAATCTCTTACCAAAGAGGAGAATGTGGAGTTCTTAAAATCGATAAAAATATCATTTTATGCAGTCGATGAGGCTCACTGTATCTCGGAATGGGGACATGATTTCCGTCCAGAGTATCGTCGTATCCGTCCTATAGTGAATGAGATCGGTGAAGCACCGATTATCGCTTTGACAGCCACTGCGACTGATAAAGTGCGCTCGGATATCAAGAAGAATCTGGGTATTGTGGATGCCGCGGAGTTTAAGAGTTCATTCAACCGCCCAAATCTTTATTATGAGGTACGTCCGAAGACAAAGGAGGTTGATAAGGATATCATCAAGTTTATCAAGCAACATCCAGGTAAGAGCGGTATCATCTACTGTCTTTCCAGAAAGAAAGTTGAGGAACTGGCTGCCATTCTCAGAGCCAATGACATAAAGTCGGCCGCCTACCATGCGGGATTGGATTCCACTACACGGACACAGACCCAGGATGCTTTTCTGATGGAGGATATTGATGTGATTGTGGCTACTATCGCCTTTGGTATGGGTATTGACAAACCAGATGTACGTTTCGTCATTCATTATGATATTCCGAAGTCTTTGGAAGGCTATTATCAGGAGACAGGTCGTGCTGGTCGCGATGGAGGTGAGGGTATCTGTTTGGCCTTCTATTCCAGCAAAGATCTCGATAAACTGGAGAAGTTTATGGAAGGGAAACCCGTAGCAGAACAGGATATCGGTCGTCAGTTGCTTGTGGAGACAGCTGCTTATGCAGAGACCTGCGTTTGCAGAAGGAAAATGTTGTTGCATTATTTCGGCGAAACTTATGACAAGGACAATTGCGGCAATTGCGATAACTGTCTGCACCCGAAAACGAAGATCGAGGCCCAGAACCAGTTGATAATTGTCTTGAAGGTAATCCAACTCGTCAAGGAGAATTTCCGTAGTGATTATATCATTGATTTTATTACAGGAAAGGAGACCGAGGAAATCTTGGCACATAAGCATCATGAACTGGATGAGTTTGGTATTGGAGAGGATGACGACGAGAAAATATGGAATCCCGTGATCCGTCAGGCGCTCATTGCCGGTTATCTGAGAAAGGAGGTAGAGAATTACGGACTTTTGAAGATAACAGCAGCAGGAAAGAAGTTTCTGAAGTCTCCGAAGTCGTTTATGATCGTCAAAGATGCAGAGTTCAGTGACGATTACGATGCCAGTATGGAACATGAAGGTGGAACAGGTGCGCTAGACCAGACATTGTGTGCTATGTTGCGCGATCTTCGTAAAAAGGTTTCCAAGCGTTTGGAGCGTCCACCATATGTCATTTTCCAGGATGTGAGTATTGATCAGATGGCAACGGACTATCCTGTCACCCTTGAGGAGTTGAAGAATATCCAAGGTGTGGGTGAGGGTAAGGTCAAACAGCCTTATGCCAAGGAGTTCGTTGATTTGATTGCCAAGTATTGTGAGGAGAATGAGATAGAACGGCAGATAGACCTGCGTGTCCGTACCGTTGCCAAAAAGTCGATGTTGAAGGTGAAAATCATCCAGAGCATAGACAGGCAGATTGCCCTCGATGACATTGCCAATGCACAGGGAATAGACTTCGATGAGTTGCTTGACGAGATTGAGGCAATTGTCTATAGTGGTACTAAACTGAATATTGACTATTTCTTAGAGGATGTCATGGATGAAGATCATATTGATGATATCTATGACTACTTTGCTGAGTCTGATACCGACAAGTTGAGCGAGGCTCAGGATGAACTTGGAAAGGACTACTCGGAAGATGAGATACGATTGGTACGTATTAAATTCATCTCTGAGATGGCAAATTAAATATATAATCGTAAATATGTAAATCGTAAATAATATGGCTTCATTTATTGCAGACAAGATTGTGATGGACGGACTGACATTTGATGACGTCCTTTTGATTCCTGCTTATTCGGAGGTGTTGCCGAAGACAGTAGAGTTGAAAACCCGTTTTTCCCGGAATATCGAATTGAATGTTCCATTTGTGACGGCGGCGATGGATACGGTGACAGAGTCACAGATGGCCATTGCCATTGCCCGTGAAGGCGGCATAGGTGTGATTCATAAGAACATGTCCATTGAGGAACAAGCCCGTCAGGTGGCTATCGTCAAACGTGCGGAGAATGGTATGATTTACGATCCGGTGACGATTCCTCTCGGTTCAACAGTGGCTCAGGCTCTTGACATCATGTCGGAGTATCATATTGGCGGTATCCCCGTCGTGGATGAAGAGAAGCGCTTGGTGGGTATTGTGACGAACCGTGACCTGCGTTTTGAGCGTCGTTTGGACCGCCCCGTTGAGGAAATTATGTCTAAGGATAATCTGGTAACAACACACCAGCAGACAGATCTGACTGCTGCTGCAGACATCCTGCAGAAGAACAAGATTGAGAAACTGCCGGTGGTGGATAAGGACAATCATCTGGTTGGCTTGATTACATATAAGGACATTACAAAGGCGAAGGATAAACCGATGGCCTGTAAGGATGAGAAAGGTCGTCTGCGTGTGGCTGCCGGTGTAGGCGTGACCTTTGACACTTTGGATCGTATGCAAGCACTGGTTGATGCTGGAGCCGATGCCATCGTTATTGATACGGCCCACGGACATTCGAAGTCTGTGATTGAGAAACTGGTGGAAGCCAAAAAGTCGTTCCCCGATATTGATATTGTAGTGGGTAATGTGGCTACCGGTGAGGCTGCCAAGATGTTGATTGACAACGGTGCCGACGCCGTGAAGGTGGGTATCGGACCTGGTTCTATCTGTACGACCCGTGTAGTAGCCGGTGTGGGTGTTCCTCAGCTGAGTGCTGTCTATGATGTTTATAGTGTATTGAAAGGTACGGGCGTTCCTCTGATTGCGGATGGCGGTCTGCGCTATTCGGGCGATATCGTGAAAGCTCTCGCTGCCGGTGGCAGTTGCGTGATGATTGGTTCACTTGTGGCTGGTACTGAGGAGAGTCCTGGTGATACCATTATCTATAACGGACGTAAGTTCAAGAGTTATCGTGGCATGGGTTCTTTGGAAGCCATGGAACAGAAACACGGTTCCAAGGATCGTTATTTCCAGGGCGATACAAAGGAAGCGAAGAAACTGGTGCCTGAGGGCATTGCTGGTCGTGTGCCTTACAAGGGAACCGTTCAGGAGGTAATCTATCAGATGGTGGGCGGTTTGCGTTCGGGTATGGGTTATTGTGGCGCCGCCACGATAGAGAAACTCCATGAGGCGAAGTTTACCCGTATCACCAATGCCGGTGTCAATGAGAGTCATCCGCATGATATTACGATTACCAGCGAGGCTCCCAACTATAGTCGCCCCAACGATTAAAATGCGCAAATAATAGAAAAAGATGAAAAATATATTTTTATCTCTTCTACTATTGGTACAGTTGCCGTTGGCTGCTCAGCAGTCTGATCCGGTGATTATGACCGTCAATGGTGTTCCTGTTCTTCGTTCAGAGTTTGAATATTCTTACAACAAGAACAACTCAGAAGGCGTAATTGATAAAAAGACGATAGAAGAGTATGTGGATTTGTTTGTCAACTATAAGTTGAAGGTAGCAGCCGCTCTTGATGCTCAGTTGGACACGCTCACATCCTTTAAAGAGGAGTTTGCCATGTACCGTGACCAACAGGTACGTCCGACATTTGTGACTGATGCCGATGTGCTTTTAGAGGCAAAACGAGTCTATGACCGTGCCAAGGATGAAATTGGATCGAAAGGTTTGGTTCTTCCCGCTCATGTTTTTTTCCGTCTTTCATCGAAAGCAACTGAAGAAGAGCAGAATAAGATCCGCCATCGTGCAGATTCCGTTTATAACCTCCTGAAAGCAGGTGCTGATTTTGCGGATATTGCCGAAAGATTTTCTGATGACAAGAGAAGCGCGTCCAATGGTGGGGTGCTGTCTTCATGGCTTGCCCCCAATCAGGCTTATAAGGAATTTGAGGATGCTGCCTATGCCTTGCAAATAGGTGAAATGAGTCAGCCGGTCTTGACGCCGACAGGTTATCACATCATCCTGATGAAAGACCGTAAGCAGTTGGAGCCTTTCGACTCGTTGAAGAGTACAATCATCCAGAGAATCGAACAGCAGGGCCTTCGTGATCGTATTGCAGAACAGAAGATTCAGAAGATGGTGGAGCAGTCTGGAGGAGCGCTCACTCAGGAAAAGATCATGAGTAAGAGGGCTGACTCTTTGGGAATAGTCGATTCGGAGATGAAATACCTGATTCAGGAATACCATGATGGATTGTTGCTCTACGAAATCAGTAACCGAGAGGTTTGGGAAAAGGCTACAAAGGACGAAATAGGGTTGGCCTCATATTTCAAGGATCACAAGAAAGATTATGCGTGGTCGGAGCCTCGTTTTAAAGGTATTGCCTACCATGTGAAGAACAAGGCAGATGTAAAGGCTGTGAAGAACTGTGTCAAGAAGTTGCCTTTTGATCAGTGGGCAGAGGCCTTGCGTAGCACGTTCAATCCCGATTCCATCATTCGTATCCGTGTGGAGAAGGGCCTTTTTAAGCCTGGTGATAATCCCCTTGTGGATAAGGAGATTTTTAAGCGTAATACGACGGTGATACCTGTTGAGAACTATCCCATTGATGCAGTGTATGGTAAATTGTTGAAGAAAGGTCCAGAGGATTATACTGATGTCCGGGGACAGGTAATTGCCGACTATCAGGATATGCTTGAGAAAGCGTGGGTCTATGATCTTCGCAGGCGTTATCCTTTCATAGTGAATAAAGAAGTATTGAAAACAGTAAATAAACATCCATGAAGTCAACAAAAAAGTTTATATTATCGGTTCTTGTAGCAATGCCTATTCTGGGTATTGCCACTACACCGAAAATCCCTAATCTCCCTTCCGACACCGATTCTATCTCTTCTCATAATATTATTGATGAGGTGATATGGGTTGTTGGAGATGAGGCGATTCTGAAGTCTGATGTCGAGAATATGCGTATGCAGGCTGCGATGGAAGGTATCAGGTGGAGTGGTGATCCCGATTGTTCAATCCCAGAACAGATTGCCGTCCAGAAACTCTTCGTTCATCAGGCCGATATTGACAGTATCGAGGTGACAGATGCAGACGTAGCGCAAGATGTGGAAGATCAGATTAGTTATTGGCTGGATATGGTCGATGGTTCCCGTGAGAGATTGGAAGAGTATAAGCACCAGACAATCACCCAGATGCGTAATGAAATGCGTGATGAGTTTAAGGATCGTCAGAAAGTGCAGAAGATGAAGCAAAAACTGGTGGAAGATATCACTGTGACGCCAGCCGATGTGCGTCGTTATTTTGCTGACCTCCCAGCAGACAGTCTCCCTTATGTCCAGACGGAGGTGGAGGTACAGATTATTTGCCAGACACCTCGTATAGAACCAGAGGAAATCAATCGTGTGAAGGAAGAGTTGCGTGAATACACAGATCGTGTGAACAAAGGGGAATCTACATTTCAGACTTTAGCTCGTTTGTATTCTGAGGATCCCAACTCTGCCCGTCGTGGCGGAGAGTTGGGACTTGTGGGTCGTGGCACTCTCGACCCAGCCTTTGCTACGGTTGCCTTTAATCTGACAGACCCGAAGAAGATATCTAAGATAGTGGAGTCGGAGTTTGGTTATCACATTATCCAGTTGATTGAGAAACGGGGTGAGAAGGTGAATGTGCGCCATATCCTGAAAAAGCCGGTTGTCTCTGACGAGGCCATCGAGAAGGCTTTGGTCCGTCTGGACTCTGTTGCTGTGGATATCAGAGAGGGGAAGTTCACTTTTGAGGATGGTGCAACGCTGTTGTCTGACGATAAGGATACACGTAGTAACAAAGGTCTGATGTCCAATACACAGATACAGAATGGGCGTATAACCTCCACCTCCCGATTCCAGATGCAAGACTTGCCGCCTGAGGTTGCCAAGGTGATAGATACCATGAAGGTGGGACAGATTTCCAATCCTTTCCAGATGATTAACCAGAAAGGTAAGACCCTTTGTGTGATTGCCAAATTGAAGAATCGCGTTGAAGGTCATAAGGCTAATATCAGTGCGGATTTTCAGGTTTTGAAGGATGTTGTGTTGAACAAGCGTCGTGAAGAACGTCTCCATCAATGGGTAGTAGATAAAATAAAGGGTGTCTATACCCGTCTGAATGATAATTACCGCGACTGCAAATTTGAATACGAAGGTTGGATTAAATAAATCCCTAGGAGGTCCTAGGATCGCCTAGGACAGCCTAGGATATCCTAGGCGATATAGAGGCAAGAAGCAGATGAAAAAGTTTGTATGGTTTCTGATGGTAGTGTTCGCATTGCTTGCGACGGCATCTGTCGATGCCCAAAAGAACCGTACCCGGAAACGAACTGCCCGGAAAACGAGGATACAGGATAAACGTGTGTATCTCGTTCATGCCGATGTACTCCATTTCGACCAGTACAAAAATCCGGATGCAACAATCCTGAACGGAAAGGTTCACTTTACGCATGTGGGTGCCAGACTATATTGCGACAGTGCCTATTTCTATGAAGCGAGCAATTCTTTCGAGGCTTTCGGTCATGTGAAAATGTATCAGGGCGACACCTTGTCTCTGTTTAGTGACTATGCCTATTACGATGGAAATGAACAGATGGCGCGGGCTCGTTATAATGTGATCCTTAAGAATCGTAAGACGACACTCTATACCGATAGTCTTGATTTTGACCGCCTCTATGACAATGCTTATTTCTTCGAGGGGGGAAAGATGGTTGACGGGAATACTACGTTGACCTCCGATTGGGGAGAATACAATACGAAGACCAAGATGTCGGTCTTTAACTACGATGTAAAGATGAAGAGCCCGAAGTTCTATTTGACGACGGACACGCTCTATTATGATAATGCCCATTCTATTGCACATATCGTGGGACCGTCGAATATCACATCTGGCCAGAGCCATATCTATTCCGAACAAGGCTATTACGATACGAAGAACGAACAGGCTCGTTTGATGGACAGGTCGGTGCTGAATAATCAGGGGAAATCGATGGTAGGAGACAGCGTCTATTACGACAGTAAGTTAGGCATCAGTAAAGCTTTCAGGAATGTAATCTATGTAGATTCTGTCAATAAGAATAAATTGACAGGTAACTATGGCGAGTATTATGAAAATACAGGCTTTGCGCTTTGTACGGACAGTGCTGTGGCTATAGACTTTTCTCAAGGCGATTCGCTTTATATGCATGCGGATACTTTCAAGGTTGTCACCTTCAACATCGAGACGGATTCCGTCTATCGTAAGATCCATGCCTTCCATCATGTGAGGGCTTACCGTACGGATGTCCAGGCCGTCTGTGACTCATTGGTCTATAATTCGCTCGACTCTTGTATGACGATGTATAAGGATCCAATTATCTGGAATAACAACCAACAACTAGTTGGCAACAAGATACAAGTCTTTATGAAAGACTCTGTCATCGAAAGAGCACATGTCATCGGAGAGGCTTTTTCCATCCAGCAGCTTAGGAGTGATACAACCCTTTATAATCAAGTTTCATCCAAAGAGATGTTCGCATTTTTTGTCGATGGCAACATTCATGAGGCCCAGGCCAAGGATAATGTGCTGATTGGGTATTTCTTTGAGGAAGGCGATACTGTACCTATTATATATAATTATCAGGAGACAACGGAATTGCGTATGTTCCTAAAGGATCGTAAACTTCAGAGCGTCTGGACGCCGAGGACATCAGGAACGATGTATCCGCTCAACCAGATACCATCTGATAAGAAGTTCTTGCAGGGCTTTATGTGGTATGACTATATCCGGCCTCGGAACCGTTATGACATCTTTGTTTGGCGAGGGAAAAAGAATTAGGCCATGAGTGATATTATCCAATTACTTCCCGATTCCGTTGCTAACCAGATCGCTGCTGGTGAGGTGATTCAGCGGCCGGCTTCCGTTATCAAGGAACTGGTTGAGAATTCTGTGGATGCCGGGGCTAAGACTATTCATGTATTGGTGGTGGATGCAGGACGGACATCCATCCAGGTGATTGATGACGGAAAGGGTATGTCGGAGACAGATGCCCGTCTGGCTTTTGAGCGTCATGCCACTTCGAAGATCCAGAAGGCTGATGATCTCTTTGCCTTGCACACGATGGGATTCCGGGGAGAAGCACTGGCTTCCATCGCGGCAGTGGCTCAGGTGGAACTTCAGACTCGGATGGAGAATGAAGAAATCGGCACATTGGTTTCTGTATCTGGTTCAAAGATTGTAGGACAGGAACCTGTCTCCTGTCCAGTGGGTAGTAATTTTAAGGTGGAGAATCTCTTTTTCAATGTCCCTGCCCGTCGGAAGTTCTTGAAAACGAATGTCACGGAGTTGAACAACATTTTAACGGCTTTTGAGCGGATTGTCCTTGTCTATCCTGACATACATTTTACGCTCCACCATAATGGCGCAGAACTGATGAACCTGAAAGCGGGCAATCTGCGACAGCGTATCACAGATGTATTCGGGAAACAATATGCGCAGGATCTGATGCCGGTGGATGTCACTACGGCGATGTGTCGTGTCTATGGTTTTGTAGGGAAACCTGAGACAGCCCGTAAGAAAGGGGGCTGCGATTACTTGTTTGTGAATGGCCGTTACATGAGGCACCCTTATTTCCATAAGGCGGTCATCACTGCTTATGACAGACTCATTCCTGATGGGATGCAGATACCCTATTTCCTTTACTTCGAAGTCGATCCGACCGAGATAGATGTGAACATCCATCCTACGAAGACAGAGATTAAGTTTGAGAATGAGCAGGCCATCTGGCAGATATTGACGGCTGCGGTCCGTGATGCCATTGGCAAGTTCTGTGAGATACCTACCATTGACTTCGACACCGTCGGACGACCGGAGATTCCTATCTTTGACCCCTCCCGTGACAATATCACTGCCCCCAAAGTCACCTATAATCCTTCTTATAATCCTTTCGATACTCCCCGTTCTTCCCGTCGCACGGCTGTTCCCTCCGACTGGCAGGCTCTTTATGACTCTCTCGAATCCCCTTCTGGGAACGATGCAGATTCTGGCAGATCCCCGATTACCGACTCTTCCGATCTTTTCGAGTCGTCTGCTCCAGACATCATAGCCGAAAAATCACCCGTACATTATCAATATAAGGGAAAGTATATCATGACTGCCGTCAAGTCTGGCTTGATGATGATCGACCAGCATCGAGCCGATGTCCGTATCTTATACGAACGATATATGGCACAACAGAATGCCAAGACTGTTCAGACGCAGAAACTGCTCTTCCCGGAGACTATCCAGTTGTCCGCCTCTGACGCTGTTGTTTTTGCCTCCATGCTTCCGACACTCTCTGCAATGGGGTTTGACCTGAGTGACCTGGGGGCCAATACTTATGCGGTGAATGGTATTCCTGCTGGTATTGAGGGCGTGGATCCAATTCAACTGTTACGTTGCATGGTCAGTGATGCGATTGAAAAGGGTAGGAGTGTGACGGAGGAACTTAACAGTACCGTGGCCTTGAGTCTGGCTCGTAATGCTGCCATTCCTTACGGACAAATATTGGGAAACGACGAGATGGAGTGTCTGGTCAATGATCTTTTTGCCTGTTCAAACGTCAATTATACACCTGACGGCAAAACTGTCCTCTGCATCCTTCCCCAGTCAGATATAGAGCATTTATTGGGCTGAATCCGTCAAATAATGTTAAATCAAAAAGATTTCTCATTTCTCATTTCTCATTTCTCAATTATTAGTTGTACCTTTGCAGCCGCAAAACAAAAAAGGGCGTTTAGCTCAGTTGGTTTAGAGCATCTGCCTTACAAGCAGAGGGTCGGCGGTTCGAATCCGTCAACGCCCACCAATAAAGAACTTCAGATGAAAATCTGAAGTTTTTTCTTTGTTGTTTCAGAAAAAAGTGTTACCTTTGTCGCCTAGAATCTTTTAGATCTCTAACAACCCTTAAAATTAGACTTATGATTTGGAATGAAACCGTTGAATGTATGGATCGCGAACAGTTGCGGGAAATACAGAGTCGCCGTCTGGTAAAGATGGCAGAGTATGTATATTATAATACTCCTTTCTATAGGAAGAAGTTTCAGGAGATGGGACTGGAGCCGGGCGATATCAAGAGTATAGACGATATCGTAAAACTGCCTTTTACCAACAAACTGGATCTTCGCGATAATTATCCCTTCGGTCTGGCTGCCGTACCTATGAGCCAGATTGTGCGTATTCATGCGTCATCGGGAACAACGGGCAAGCCCGTGGTTGTGCTTTATACGCGTAAGGATCTGGCTACATGGTCTGAGGCTATCTCCCGCGCTTTCACGGCCTATGGAGCCAGCAAGGATGATATCTTCCAGGTGGCTTATGGCTATGGTTTGTTTACGGGTGGTCTTGGTGCCCATGATGGTGCAACGAATATCGGTGCTTCCGTCATTCCCATTTCGTCGGGTAACACTCAGAAGCAGATGACACTGATGCACGATTTTGGTGCGACGGTTCTCTGTTGTACTCCCAGTTATGCCATGTTCCTTGGCGAGGCCATGAGGGAATGTGAATGGAAGCGCGAGGAGTTCAAACTGAAAATTGGTGCTTTCGGTGCTGAGCCTTGGACGGAGAAAATGCGTGTGAAATTGGAGGAATCATTAGGTATCAAGGCTTATGATATCTATGGTCTGAGTGAGATCGCAGGACCAGGTGTGGGTTATGAATGTCAGTGTCAGAACGGAACGCATCTGAACGAAGATTATTATTATCCGGAAATCCTTGACCCGAATACGGGTGAACCACTCCCAGAGGGTGCTTTCGGCGAACTGACCTTCACTCACCTCACTAAGGAAGGAATGCCGCTGCTTCGCTATCGTACCCACGACCTGACAGCCCTGCATTATGAGAAATGTGCATGTGGACGTACTTTGGTGAGAATGGATCGTATCCTTGGTCGCTGTGACGACATGCTGATTATCCGTGGTGTCAACGTATTCCCGTCTCAGATTGAGGATGTCATCCTCAAGCAGAAGGAATTCGAACCTCACTTCCTCCTGATTGTCGATCGTGTGAACAATACCGATACCTCAGAACTAAAGGTCGAAGTCAAGGAAGAGTATTTCACCGACGATATGGCTACGATGGTCGGTTTGCAGAAAAAACTCGAAGGCGAACTCCGCAGTGTCATAGGCCTCGGCTTCAAGGTGAAGTTAGTAGAACCGAAAGGCATTGAGCGCTCTACAGGCAAGGCCAAGCGTGTTATCGACAAGAGACAGTTATAGGAAGTCCTAGGTTATCCTAGGCAATCCTAATAAAAACAATATAAAAAATATGAAAGCAAAGCAATTATCCATTTTCCTCGAGAATAAGTCTGGACGACTGACCGAGGTAACCGACGTTCTTGGCGAGGCTGGTGTCAACCTGTCTGCCATGAGTATTGCCGACAACAGCGATTTCGGTATTCTGCGTTGTATCGTCTCTGATCCGGAGAAAGCCTATCAGGTGTTAAAGGAACATCATTTTGCTGTAAAGATTACAGACGTGATTGGTTTCATCTGTCCGAACACTAGTGGTTCTTTGGCTGTTGTTCTGAGATATCTTTCCCAGAAAGGTATCTTTATAGAATACATGTATTCTTTTGCTAATGGAGACGTGGCTCATGTGGTGATCCGTCCTACTGACTTGGACGAATGTGAGCGTGTGCTGGAGGAGAAAAAAGTGGAGCTGATGGCTGCCAACGACCTCTATCAGTTGTAAAAGACTGCGAATCTGCAAAATTTCTCACGAGAAATTTTGCAGATTCATTTTTTCTCCGTACCTTTGCAGCCGCAAAGGAGAAAGGGCGTTTAGCTCAGTTGGTTTAGAGCATCTGCCT
>Ga0310690_10003032_pt1 | contig 26027 bp, 22 predicted proteins | sample AusTroGonzalo_MG_2_FD_207661 | JGI IMG/M metagenome (GOLD analysis project Ga0310690, IMG submission 207661) | Bovine rumen microbial communities from tropical cattle in Woodstock, Queensland, Australia - Gonzalo_04 (v2) (version 2) | ecosystem: Host-associated > Mammals > Digestive system >... | reverse complement strand
GAAAAGAATGCAGTTCGTATAATTATCATCATCGAGAAAAGTCAGAGCCGATATATCGATCCCCCATTCCTTCGCCACTTCCTTGAAAGTATAAGGATTAGGGAATATGAATCTTCCGTAGTCTCCCTTCACCTCAGAAATATATCCGCAGTGAAGATTCATCTCAAACGGAAACTCGTCCAGAAGATGCGTCTCTACCGGTGTGGCACCACTGACGACATGGTTTCTCATGTCTTTCCATAGTCTCTCAAACTCAGAAATATTCGGATCATCGATCGTCACGTTCGTATCGCCGGAACTCTTGCACAGAGCTGCTGTTCCGTCTTTCCTGTAAAAATACACAGAAGTCTGCCCACCATCAAAACGGGCTGATTCTCTCTTGGTTGAAGCGTTCGGATCGATCTTTTCCGCCACATCACATAAGGCCTGAACATACTGTGGTTCAAGAATATAGCAAGGATCCGTATATTTGATCAGTTTTTTCAGCTGCTCCGGGGTTTCTTCGAGTTTATCCGCGTTCCGGTTCAAGTCAATATAATCATCCAGCCGGTATGTCCTTCCATCACCCATGATGTAGAAGTCCTTAATATCCAGCCCCCACGCCATGTTACTGTAATAGCTCGCAAAGATCACCGAATCCGGATCTCTTCTTTCTTTCCTATCGTTTTGTGCTTCTGTATCAGTTGTCGTATCCGATGTTGTCCCGGAAGTCATTTCCGAAGTAATATCCGTTATACTTTTCTCCGTATCACGAGCTGACGTCTCCGTCTTCTTTCCACAGCCGTTTAAGACCGGGCAAAGGCACGCCGCTGCAATAAAAAGAGATAGTGCTTTTTTCATATAGTTTCCCCCACCTTTTGAATCATCTCATATATAAGACGATAAAGATTCCGGATTCGTTTCATTTTCTGTTATGTTTTTCAGAAATACTCCGGATCGGGACCAGGTCTTCACATCGGAAACTTCATTATTTTGCCTTCTGACCGGCCATCTGCTTCTCCAGGATACGCACCTGCTTCTTGACCCGATCGAAAAGCAGCGTAAAGATCTCAATGATGATCAGTTCTGCCACAGCGAAGCCAAGGAAGATCTTCCATTCAGAAGCAGAAATGTCGCTGATCATGTAGATATTTCTCGTAAGCGGAATGAAATTGAAAACGATGAATCCGATAAAAGAGATCGCCACAACGATCGAACGGTAAAGATTGAACGGCCGCGCGATATGGAACAGTATCATAAATGCCGCCACCTCCAGCATATACGTGGCGATCATACCGATGCTCGTCGTAGAAAGCTGATAGTGCTCTCCGACCACGACGAGAACGGCGATCGATATAAATGCCGTAAGCGAAGCCGGACCGGATGTAAGCAGGATCTTTCTGAAGAACCGCTGGCTCTGTTTCCTCGTGTTCGGTTCAAGCGAAAGAAGAAACGCCGGCATACCGGTATTAAAGAGTGTCACCAAAGAGATCTGGGATGGAACAAGCGGATAGTTGAATACTGCCAGGATCGAGAAGATCGCAAGGAGCATCGAGAACAGATTCTTAAACAGGAAAAGTGTCGCGGATCGCGTAATGTTGTTGATGATCTGCCGTCCCTGGGAAACGATATCCTGCATGCGGGAAAAGTCCGAATCCAGCATGACCACCTGCGCGGCCTGTCTGGCCGCATCGCTTCCCGTGCCCATGGCGATGGAACAGTCTGCTTCCTTCATGGCCAGAATGTCATTTACTCCATCTCCGGTCATCGCCACCTTCAGTTTATTCTTCTTCAAGGCCAGAACGATGCTCTTCTTCTGTTCCGGTTTCACACGGCCGAAAACAGTATATTTCATCACAGCATCTTCGATTTTTTCTTCTGTATCCAACGTCGTTGCATCAATATACTTGTCTGCGTTCGGGATCCCGACCTGGGTTGCGATCTTCGATACCGTCAGCGGATTATCTCCGGAAATGACCTTGACTTCCACGCCCTGCTTCTTAAAGTAGGCAAATGTTTCTTCCGCATTTTTACGTATCCCGTTTTTCAGAACAATGAAGAGCTCCGGAACTGTCTCACCGTTCTCTTTCACTTCCGTAAGGACCAGAACACGAAGCCCCTGGGCCGCCCGTTTCTCCATATTTTCCCGATTTGCATTCAGTACATCCTCAGAAAGAAGGATATCCGGCGCACCGAGACGGTATGTGGTTCCGGCTGTATCGACCTGGGAGTATTTCAGTTTTGAGGTAAATGGTGTAACCTCTGCATCAGAGAAAGCCTCCCCGTCCGGGAAGTATGCCTTCAGTGCCGTCATGGTAATATTTCCGTCATCCACGGTACTGATGTAACGGGAAGCAAGCGTCCTAGCTTGGGAAAGGTCCGCATCATCCGTGCGGTCCACCGGTGCAAATACCTCGGTCACACTCATTTCATTCGATGTGATGGTACCGGTCTTATCGACACAGAGCACATCGACACGGGCAAGCGTCTCGATACTTCTCATATCATGGAGAAGTACTTTCTTCTTCGCCAGATTCATCGCACCCAGCGCAAGTGCTACAGTCAGAAGGAGGTAAAGCCCCTCCGGGATCATACCGATCACGGCCCCGACCATGGAAACGATCGCTTCACTGCTGGTCTTCCCGTTCAGTGTGACCGCTTCGGTATAAAGTGCGATTCCGATCGGGATGATCAGGATACCGGCCACTTTGATGATCCGCTCGATATTCTTGACCATCTCGGATTTCTTGTTCTTGATCTCTTTCGCCTTGGTCGTAAGTTTCGCGGCATAGCACTCACTTCCCACGGCAGTGAGGGTCGCTTTTCCTTTTCCGGAGATCACGAAGCTTCCGGACATGAGTTCACTGCCGTCAAGTTTCTCGATCTCATCTTCCTCGCCGGTCAGAAGGGATTCATTCACATTCAGCACTCCTTCACAGACTACACCGTCTGCCGGGATCTGCTGTCCTCCCTCAAGATGGATCACATCCCCGTCCAGAAGTTCATCCATCGGAACGGTGATCGTCTTCCCGTCTCTGTCTATGGTATACGAAGCCTGAGCCAGAACATTCAGTTTATCCAGGACCTTCTTGGAACGAAGCTGCTGGAAAATACCGATGCCGGTATTGGCAATAATGACCGGCAGGAAGGTAAGGCTTCTGTAGGATCTGGCATAGATCAGCAAAACCGCAATGATCAGAAATACCAGATTAAAATAGGTGAATACATTCTTTCTTACGATCGACCACACCGTGTCCTGTGAGGCCGTGTTCTTCTTATGTGTATGTTTTACGTTCTCCGCATTATTCTTATCCAATCGAATTTCCCTGTCTTTTCTTTATGTTTTCAAGTATCATAACGAAAAGCACCGGATTCTTCAATAGTATCCGGTACTCCTTAACACATTCTTTAGAAGTTGCGAAACCGCTAGCTTTCTACTCTTTGGGATCACTTGTTTCCCGTAAGATAATATACCGCCAATTGCGTTCTGTGCGCCAGTCCCTCTTTCAGCAGGATCTGGCTGATGTAGTTCTTCACGGTACCTTCCGAGATAAAAAGTTTCTCCGCGATCTCTTTGTTGGAGAGCCCGGACGCGACCGCCTCGATGATCTCCAATTCCCGTGCGGTAAAATTGTCCTTATTGAAATTACTGTTCGGACGGATACCGGCATCGACGAATTTATCGAAGATCTGCTCATCCATGACCCGTGCGCCCTGATGGATGGAACGGATCATCTGCTTCAGATCTTCCGGTTTATGGTTCTTGATAAAGTATCCCTTTGCCCCGTTTTTCACTGCCTGATCGACCAGGCTGTCATCATCGAAAGTCGTCAGGATCATGACCTTGCCTAGGTTTTCCGATGCGAAGATCTTCGTCGCCTCGATCCCGTCCATCACCGGCATCTGAATATCCATCAGTACCACATCACAGGGAGATTGTCTCGCCAGTTCCACCGCCTCTTTCCCGTTGGCAGCCAGACCCACGACCTCAAAATCATCATCGATATCCAGGATGATCTTCATGCCGTCCCGGACAAAATCACTATCGTCTGCTATGATCACTTTAATCGGTTCCATCTTTGTCTCCCTTCTTTTCCAGCGGTAATATCATGTTAATGGTAAAACCGTTTTCCGGATCCACATCGAAATATCCCTTCACCTTCCGTACACGCTCCTTCATGCCGGAAATGCCCATACCTTCTTCAAATTTGCCTGCTCCTTTGCCGTTATCGTGGATCGTGGCCCGGACCACTTCTCCAAGGACACTGATCGTAATGTTGATCTTATCACATTTACTGTATTTCAGAGCATTTGTCACGGCTTCAAAAGTATTGTCCAATATCACTTCCCATATCTCTTCCGGGATGCTCTTCTCATCTCCATCGATCTGAAGTTCCGCCTTGATATGGTATTTTTCTTCACACTCACTGCAAAGGGCCTGGATCGATTTCAGCGCCATCCTCTTCTTATCCGGCCGCTCGTTACGGATGATGACGCGGATCTCATCCATGCTGCCGCGAAGATTATCGATGACCTCCTGAAGGATCGCCTCACTCTTCCCCGGATCCTTCTGGATCAGTGCTTTTGCCGCTTCCAGCTGAAAAAGCGAACCGTTGATACTGTGTCCGAGTTTATCATGCAGGGCCTGGGAGATACGTCCCTTCTCTTCCAGAAGTTCATTCTCATGACGAAGCCGGGACTGGTTCATCTCATCTTTATGAGCCAGGTTACTGTGCTCAATATCCGACTTCAGTTTCGATTCCTCCTGAAGGTTTTCCTGGGCCACGTTCCTGTACCAGTTCACGATCCTGTAATGCTGATAATATAGCAGCATCAGAAAAGTGATCGCCGTGAAGCAGAGCGTCATATCCAGATCAAGTTTGTATGCTACCGCAAGAAGAACAAACACCAGCGGATAGAAATTGGAATGGCATTTCCCCAGAATATCCAGCAAGAAGATCGCGGAAAAATAGATACCGACAAAGGGAAAAAGGAACATGGCCGTTACGGCCATGACTCCTTCTCCGATGATCCATATGATGTTTCTGATCCTGTCCGTATCCAGTTCTTCCAATATGGAAAAGAGCATGAAAACGGAACTGATAAAGAAAGCGGTCACGGCCGACATGGCATTGCTCCGGAGCCCAACCAGGCCGAGGAAGACCAGGACCAGAAGGCCCAGTGTCTTCAGTATGACAAAGTAGTTTTTCCGAAACCTGCTTTCCAACTTGCCGCCCTTTCTTAATCCTGCTCGCTAAGTTTGAGTCCCAGAACACTGGTTATAAACATTATAACCAAATACGCCGCCGCTGCACAGAAAAGAAGTGTATACCCGGAAGCATCGTCGTGGATGAATCGGGTCACGGAAAACAGTGCCCATCTCTGCGGCATCAGAAGAGAAAGCTTTCGGAAAAGATCACCGGCATCCGCGATATCAAAATACGTTCCGGCGATCAGGTCGGAAACACTCCAGACGGTAAACGCCACCAATACCGCAACGGAAATGGAATTACAAAACAGTCCGATAGCGAGGGCGAACATGGCAAAGACCAGATCCATGAGGAAGCAGCAGGTAAAAAACTGCAGGGAATTTATTCCGATATCCACGTTCACCAGGAAGCGGAATCCGACAAGCATGACCAGGGACTGCATCAGTGCGATCCCGACCGTCAGTATGATCTTGGAAAGAAGATAGCTTCCACGGTTCGCCTTTGTCATCAGGATCCGGTTGAAGACTTTGTCCTTCTTCTCGGAAACGATCGTGTTGAGGATCAGGACACCGGAGAAAATGAATCCCAGGCTCGCGATCGCAAGACAGTAGGCAAAATTCCGCGATCCGTAATAGTCCACTTCTTCGCCCGAAACAGAAACCAGCGTCACGTCCGGTGCTTTTTCCGGGATCGCATCATTACTCATGATCCTGCCAAGGGTTTCCGTAAGCAGGGCGAAACGGGTATCGTCGCCCACAGAATACACTTCCGTCTCCTCTTTCGTATCACGGAGGACCACAATAGCGCTCACCCGATCTTCCATGGCGGAGGTCTTCATGCTCTCCTCCAGTTCTTCGGCACCGCAGGAAGCGGCATCCGCCCGGAAGATCTGAAACATACCGGCGTTATTTAGTGCCTGACATATCTTCTTTGACTTCTCATTTCCCACCGTATCGAAGATCTTGACCGGAAAACGGTAAAAATCAATATGGTACGCCATCTGCTCGTTAATTGATGATAGTTCATAGATCTGCTCTTCTCCGGTCTTCGGAGGTTCGGTATACCAAAGATTCATCATGAGTGTCGAGAACAACGGGATCACGATGCAGACAAAGATAAATGCTTTGCTCCGGAAGATCAGTTTTGCTGAAGATCTAGCCATACGTAATGCATTTTGAAACATGATCTTACACCTCCTTCTTCTTTGCGGTAATGATTAGTCCAAGCGAAACACATACCACGATCATCAGTAGCATGACTCCGACACACGGAAGCAGGTAGTCGCTGCTTCCTTTCACCGAGAGTTCAACTAAAGACCGGTTGACGTAATAGGTTGGGGATAACCGCTTGATATTCTCGGAGAAGGAAGAATACATATAGCTTTCGAAGGATCCTCCCAGGTAGCCGGCAAACCACAGTGCAGTAAACATCAATCCGATAGATACCGCTGAGTTTTCGAAGAGTTCGAAGAAAACCATACCGAAAGATGCGTAGGCCACCGTCGCAAGAAGCAGTATTCCGATACTGACCATTGGTTTTCCGAATTGCACGTCAAACAGAAGCGAAACCAGCCCCACCATGATCAAAACCTGCACCAGCCAGGATGTCAGCACACAAGAGAACAGTTTACCGAAATACCTCGTCGGACTCCCGGCAGATCCGGTACGGAAACGTGTCAGGATATTATTCTTTCTTTCCGTGTAGTAGATCATGCACAGGAAGATCGAACAGATCGACATGAAGTACTCGATCTCCACAATACTATAGTAGTTTTCCGAGGTCGATCTCGGCTCTGTCGGAAGGCTTCGTTCCGGAAAAGCAAACTGATTGACGGAACCGTTCATCATCATGTCCATATTGTAAAGTACATACTGGACGATCCTGGTGTCCATTTCTTTTTTGTCGCTTCCGACGATCCGGTATCCGTCTTTGCCGAAGACCACAAACACATCTGCTTCGCCATCCTTGACGATCTTTTCCGGATCGGCTTTCGAGAAGTTCTTTACCGTGATATTCTCTTTCGCAAGACCTTCGGTCCAGGCCGATTCGACAATCTTGTACTTACTGTCGTCCTGCATCTCATATCCGACAGAAAAATCCGTCTCCTGTTCCGCTTTGTCCAGTAATGTCCGAAAAGCACTGGATACAGCAGCCACAACGAGAAGAGTTCCTAGTATGGTGATGATCAGCATGGCCTTGGTCCGGAAGATAAGTTTGAGATAATTTTTTGTTATGATCCAGATCTTACTCATCTTACTTATGCCTCCACAAAGTCACGCAGCTTCTTGCCGGTCAACGTCAGGAAGACCTGTTCCAGCGTGATCTCTTCGTCCGGGTCTTTTCTTATCAGGTTCTTCAGTTCTTCCTTCGTACCACAGGCAACGATCTTTCCGTTATCCATAATGGCAACTCTTGTGCAGATCGCTTCCACTTCTTCCATGTAATGGCTGGTGTAGATGACCGTCGTTCCATCGGCATTACAGTCTTTAATACGTTCGAGGATAAAGTTTCTCGACTGGGGATCGATACCCACCGTCGGCTCGTCAAAGATCAGGAGCTTCGGCTTATGTCCAAGGGCGCAGGCAATATTCAGTCTTCTTTTCATACCGCCGGAAAATGTCTTGGCGAAAGCATTTCGCTTGTCCTCGAGTTCGACAAATTTCAGCGACTCATCGATTGCGTTCTTCAGTTCTTTTCCCTTAATGCCATAAAGCGAAGTAAAAAGTTCAACATTCTCCCATGCTTTCAGGTTCCCGTATATCGCCAGATCCTGTGGAATATATCCGATCAGGGGCTTGACCTTGGAAAGATTCTTCCGGATGTCATACCCGAAGAGTTCGATCTCTCCCGCAGTAGGCTTAAGAAGAGAACAGATCATGTTCATGGTCGTGGATTTACCTGCTCCGTTCGGTCCGAGAAGGCCGAAAACTTCCCCTTCTTTGATTTCCAGCGACAGAGAATCCACCACTGCTTTGTTATCGTACTTCTTAATGAGTCCGTCGAGTTTAACGACTGTTTCTGACATGAAAACTACCTCCGATGTTTTTGTGTTTTTGGATGTGCGTGAACCTCACGCCGATTCGTTTTCTCGTTTTTACACCCTGATTGTACAAAAGAGGTGTTCCTGTTACTAATGCCAAAAGACAGATTTCGACCATGACTTTCGTCATATTCTGTTATGACGAAAGCCGCAGCCGGATATGTTCTTTGATTTCAATTATTCTTTGGAAAAAGCACTTCGATCGTAAGCGTTTCGCTTTCAAGTCCTGCGTTTACATGTCCCTGCATCTTCTCGGTCAGGCTCTTGGCGATGGCCAGTCCGAGGCCGGTGTTACTGTTGCTTCTGACTTTATCTTTCGTAAAATACTTCTCGAAAAGATGGGCAGCATCGTCCTTCGTGATATTCGTCGCACGGTTGGAAAATGTGAAACGATAGCACTTCTCTGTTTCATCTGTTTTCAAGGAAATACGGAAGTCTCCTTCTCCATGGGAAAGGCCGTTGGAAACGATATTGGAGAAGATACGCTTCACCGCATCCGCATCACCTCGGATGTTCATGACTTTCTCCTCGATTTCGACCTGCATATCGAAGCCCTTCTTCTCAAAATCTCCGTAATACATCGCCAGGACCGATGTCAGAACTTTCCGGATATCCACATCTTCTTCGTTCCATCCGAGAGAATCGGATTCCAGACGGGTGTAGTAGAAAAGCTGATCCACAAGGTATCTCGACGTTTCGAACCTCTCTTCGATCACGCCCAGATAACGCTGTTTTTCTTCATCGGAAAGATCCATATTTTTGAGCATGCCGGTATACCCGCTCGCCGCTGTCAGCGGAGTACGCAGATCGTGAGAGATCTCCGCGAGGCTCTCACGGATCTCCCGGTTCGTCCTCTCCGTCCGAACCATCTTTTCCCGCATGTTCCGAAGTTCGTCATTTACGGAATTGATCATGGGATTCAGGATCTTCTGCCCTGTCGTATTTCTCACCAGTTGGTTAGTATTTTCCGTCGTCATTTCCTTGATCTGGGATGCGATCTTCTTCATCGCAAGATGAAGCCGGATCAGATAGACCAAAAGGAGAACAACAACGATTGAGAGTATGATCACGGCAAAGATCATTTCGTTTCCTCCGAAAGCTTAAATCCGATGCCCCACACCGTCTTGATGTAGTCATCCGCGCCACCGGCCGCGATCAGTTTCTTGCGGATATTGCTCACATGCACATTGACAGAATTGTCTTCAGGGAAATAACTTTCTCCCCAGACCGTCTCGAAAATGTTTTCTTTGGTGAAAACTTTCTGCGGATAACGGACCATCAGAACCAGGATATCGAATTCCTTTTTCGTCAGTTCCACGGGCTTACCATTGACCTGTACCTCGTGGCTTAACATATCTATGGCAATATCGCGGAAAGTCAGTAATCCGTTCTGTTTTTCCGATCCGGAATCATCCGATGATCCTGCTGTTCTTCGAAGGAGCGCTTCCACACGGACCAGGAATTCTTCATAATGGAAAGGCTTGACCAGATAATCATCCGCCCCGAGCCGCATGAGCTGCACCTTGGAATCGATGGTATCTACCGCCGTCACACATAAGATCGCGGTCTTATGCTCTTCCCTGATCTTCTTCAGTACCTCATCTCCCGGAAGTCCCGGAAGCATCAGATCCAGAATGATCAGATCAAACTTTTCCCTCTCGGTCCATATCAGTGCCTCTGTACCGGAAAAGGCGGATACGGTCTCGTATCCGCTCTTTCGGAGAAGATCCTGCTCCATCTGCTGGATCTCCATGTTATCTTCAACGATCAGTATTCTTGCCATTTTTACCCCTTTGGTGATTTCCGGCAGATCGCACTTCCGATCATACTTCTGTATTTCACGCCGGATGATCACATATCTCTTTTCCTGACTACCATTATACTCGCAAAACCGAAAACAAGCATAAGGATAAAGTAAGAAACAAGAGGGATGATCCGCTCGGATAATGTCGCTTCTGCCGAAATGACCTGGCTGAACATCGTACCCGGATCAACCAGCAGATTCTTCTTCGTAATAAGAGAAAGAAGCTGGCAGATAATGTTTACGACCGAGATAGAGAGGATCGCAAAGATCAGGCTGATACTGGTCTTTCTGCTCAGGCAGGCAATAAACATCACAGCAGAGACGAAGAATGTAACAAAAACCAGAGTCCCGGCAATGATCCATCCGATTTCGGAGAAACCGCTGATTCCGGTTCCCTCACCGAAAACAGATCCGAGAACGAACAGGATGACCATCATCGTTCCCATCAGGAGAAGCGCATAGAGCGCGATCGTAACGAGCGTACCCACTACATACTTTGTCCGGTCGATCCCTTTGCCGATGATCTGACGGATACTGCCGGACGAAAAATCCATTGCAAAAAGAAGTGCGGCAAAGATGCCAAGAACCATGAGGAGCATGTCTCCGCCGACACTTTCCCTGACTGTCGTGATCCCGTTGACAATGATCGTTCCTTCTTCCTGCATATCCTTCATGCCGTTGAACATAACAAACAGGAGGACTGAAATGGGGATCGTAATAAGTGCAAAAACTTTGAACGCCTTACTTGTAACACATTTAAAAGACTGACTGGAAATCACATTATTCATGGCTCACACCTCCCATTTTCTCAACAAAGTAGGATTCAAGATCCTGTCCGATCACACTGATGCTCTCAGCAAAAAGCCCATGTTCGCCAAGCGTGGCGTTGATCTTTCCGCTAAGGGAAGTATCACAGTAGACCATGACCTTCTGATCCTGCAAAACTTTATATTCGGTAAGCCCTATCTCTTCCAGGATCACGGTTACTTTTCTCGGATCAAGTCCATCGATCCGGACTGCCTGACGTGTCTTCTCCAGAAGTTCCTCATGCGAAAGCTCTTCGACCAGAACGCCTTTCTCGATAATTCCGTATCGCGTCGCCAGTCTTTCCAGTTCCCCAAGAATGTGGGAGGAGATCAGAAGCGTCATATTTCTTTCCTGGTTCAGTTTCAGAAGCATCTTCCGGACTTCCACGATACCCGTCGGATCAAGTCCGTTGATCGGCTCATCCAGGATCAGCATATCCGGGTAACCTACCAGGGCGATGGCAATGCCCAGACGCTGTTTCATACCTAGTGAGAGTTTCTTGGTCTTTTTTTTTCTTGCATCAGAAAGGTCCACCAGTTCCAGGATCTCATCAATATTCCTGTTATCTGTAATACCCAGAAGTTTGTTATAAAATTTCAGGTTATCTTCCACCGTCATATCCGGATAGAGAGACGGGTTTTCGATCAGGCATCCGATCCTTGCGATTGTCTTTCTGTTATCCTTCTCACCGAAGAATTCATAACTCCCCGACGTTGGAGCGGCAATGCCTCCGATCATCTTCATCAATGTGGTTTTACCTGCACCGTTTCTTCCGATCAGGCCATAAATATCACCCTGCTCAAGATGCATGGAAACATGATCAACAACCGTTGCATGTCCGTACGTCTTTGTCAGGTTATCCGTTTTCAGAACCGAACTCATTCTTCTTGCCTCGCTTTCATTTGATGATTCTATTCTATCGGGCGAGTCTAAACAAGTCCTTCGAAAAGGATTAAGAAAGAATAAAGATTGCCGGAAAAGCAATCTTTATTTTCTTATTCTCAGAAGTAGTCGTATTCTTATCAATAATCACTCGAGTTCGTTGAGAAGTCCGAAACGGTATCCTTCGTTTTCCAGAAGAGTCAGTACGGCATCCAGCTCGTTGACATTGGCCGAAGAATCATTATGCATCAGGGCAACCGCGCCGTTATGGTGATAGGTGGCGAAGTGATCCGTCACGTAACCCGGGTCCGGCTGCTTGGCACTGTAATCGTCGTAGGCGATGCTCCAGAACACTGTCATGTACCCCGCATCCTTGATAATAGAAAGAAGCCGCTTGGAATAGGTACCCTTTGGTGTACGGAAGTACGGATCCAGCGTGTACCCGGTCTTCTCATAGAAGTACTCGGCCGTATCGAAGATTTCGGCGGCGATATCTTCTACTGTTTTCGGAAGAAGATCGGTATGGGTCACCGTGTGATTGCAGACCATATGTCCTTCTTCTTTCATACGCGAAGCATAACCGGAGCATTTCTCGAGATACATCTTCGTAACGAAGAAACTGGCCTTGACATTATGCTTCGCCAGAATATCCAGGATCGTCACGGTATTATCCGACGGATACCCACAGTCAAAGGTCAGGTAGATGACCTTATCCCCTTCCGCAACATGAGTATTCCGGTAAGCGGAATGGTAATCCGCGATCTTGAAAAATTCATACGTTCCGGATGGTGAGTGATCCTTCTTTCTCTGGAAACACCAGCTTTCCGGTGCGTAGTTATCAAGTGAATCATAATACGCAGCATTACTCTCTATGTTTCTTCTTATCGTTCCTATTCTGGAAAGATAATCCGCATCCGGATCCACCGGGATCGTGGACGGTCCACTCACCGGTTCCGAAGGTTCGACCGTTTCTTCAGTTTGTTCCGAAGGCGGTTCGGAAATGATCTCCTGTGTTGTCGTTTCTTCTGTCGTCTCTGTGGTTTCTTCCGTTGTTTCCGTGGGTTCTTCTGTTGTTTCTGTAGTTTCTGTTGTAGACTCTTCTGTGGTTTCTGTAGTCTCTGTTGTAATTTCTGTTGTAGTTTCTGTAGTCTCTATTGTTGTTTCTGTTGTGGTTTCTGTAACAGATTCTGTCGTTGTTACACTTGCTGTTTCTTCCGATGTGGAAGAAGCTGTCGTCTCAGAAGACGTCAACTGTGTAGTGGAAGGATCGGTATCCTTCAACAAAGCTGTACATCCGCCAAGAGAAAAAAATGAAAGGATCGACAAAATCAGCACACCGGCAACCAATCGCTTATTCATAACAGTTTAGCACCCCGTTTTCATGACACTTTTCGATTATAGTGTAACGCAAGTTACGAAAACAGATGTGGCAGTTTTGTCATTTTAGAAAGGTTATTTCGAACTCAGATCCAATTCAGAATATCCAGTTGTTTCATAACTTGTGGAAACTCTTCCAGAAGCGGACATGGAATGTGCGGTTCAAAAGCCAGTTCATGAAACCAGGCCGCCTGTACCGCTTTCATTCCGAGATCTCTTGCCACGAAGAGTTCCCGGGAACCGCCGTCACCGACATAAAGACACTCTTCCGGCTTAACGCCGAGTTCTTCCATAATAGAAAGATACATTGTCGGATCAGGCTTGCAGACTCCCTGCTCGTAGGAGATACGTGTCGCATCGAAATACGGAAACAATTTACATCCGCGGATCAGATCTCTCTCATCGGAAAACGTATTGGTGATCAGACCGACCTTGATGCCACGATTCTTTAACTCCTGAAGGAGAGAAACCGAATCATCCGGAATCGAGTTAAATGTATCACTCAGCGCAGCGAGTCTTTTCGCCACGATATCTCTTACCTTTTCTTCTGAATAAACACCCACCAGTTTAAGCGTTTCGGCAATTCCTTCCGCAATCGTCTGTTTTCCGGTGCTGCGGTCATATTCCGTCGTATGCCAGGCTTTTCTGTAGACCTGCGGATCGATACCCACATCCTCTGCCGCATCTTCCCCGAAATAGGTCTTTTCGGTAAACAATGTGACCAGCGTCTCAAACATATCGAAAATAACTGCTTTTACCATAGGTGTTTCTCGTTCTCCTTCCTGATCGTGCAGTTTTAGTCTTTATTCTTTCACATCATTAACCATCTTGACAGTGCAGAGCTTACCGCGTAATACATACCCGACTTTTTCATAGCAGGAATTGGAAGCCACATAGTCCGCATCAGTATAGAGCATCGGCAGTAATCCATCGTCGACCGCCTGTTTAGATGCTGCATATACAACATGTTCAGCATAGTGTTTCCGCCTATGCTCCGGGAACGTATATACCAGGTTGATCGTGGCCAGATCACCATCCGGCGCATATTTGCAGCACGCCGTGATCTCCCCTTTATCGTTCTTCCAGAAATACATCTGCCGATGTTCCAGGATATAGCGTGCTCCGTCACGGTATTGATCCCGTGTCTGCTTATCGATATCCAGTTCATCGTGAAAAGACACCATCAGATCAACCAGAAGATCCAGCTCATCCATCGTGCCGATATAAAGAGACCCATCCGTCGGCTTATGCGGCGGAACCGGACTCGGGCAATCGTAAGCAAACATATTCGTTTCAATGACGATCTTCCTTCCCTCTTCCGATGCACGGCGCATCATGTATTCGGCAAAATCGTATTTCACATTGTATCGGAATCCGTTTTCCGGCGGACACTCTTTCTTCACCAGCTGCCATGCCCGCTCCTTTTCTTCCTCAGAGGCATCATCCGGAAGCCATACCCAGACAGGGAAAGGAAATCCTGTATGAACCAGGATCAATCTCTCGTGGTCTGTAAGCCGTACCCGGCAATCATCTTTAATGATCCTTCGAAGGACCGCGAAGGTATATTTATCTGCAAGAAGGATCTGCTGGTCTCTCTCATCCGCGAAATTATCCATGTTCATTTTCTCTCCTCCGAATCATAATTAACTTCATAAAGAAAATCTTTCTTTCCTCGTCTTTATGATAGCAAACCTTTCTTCTTTCGTGAAAGAAACGGATAGTATAATTCATGAAAATATGACCGGCGGCAAAGCAGAATATAATCCGGACAACCGAAGATCAGAGCCAGTCGATCCGGTTCTGAAGGACCACTTTCTCTTCGCCTTTTTCTACAGTTCCGATCTCGTAGCAGTCATAAAAAGCACTTACATGTTTCATGACTTCTTTCTTATCCTTCTGTGAAGTAACAAGGATGAATCCGACACCGCAGTTAAATGTCCGAAGCATTTCTTCATCACTGATACTGCCGTTGTCCCGAATGTACTTAAAGATATTCAGGATCCGGAGCTTGCTTACGTCGATCCGTGCAGAAAGGCCGTCCGGGATGACCCTGCAGAGATTTCCTTCGATACCTCCTCCGGTAATGTGCGCCATACCATGAAGGATCCCTTTCGGGAACAGTGCTTTTATCGCTTTATAATACGGGCGGTGCGGTTTCATGATCTGTTCGATAAATGTAGATCCGTCGATCTTTTCCAGTTTGATCTGCGGTTTCTTATCCATCAGGAGACGGACCAGCGAATACCCATTGGTATGAAGGCCGTTTGAAGCAATGGCCAGGACAGCATCTCCTTCTTCGATCTTTGATCCATCGATGACCTTCGATCTTTCTACGATTCCGGCAATACTGGAAGTCAGCACATATACTCCGGCATTCACCACCAGCGGCTGGATGGAAGTCTCTCCGCCAACCAGAGAGCACTCATTCTCGCGGCAGGCATCGGACACACCCTTCACCAGACTCTTGATCGTATCCTTCTCCGCATTACCGCAGACGATGGTATCCAGCACGGCCAGCGGCGTCGCGCCCATGACAACGATATCGTTCACCAGATGGTTGATCATGTCGTGACAGATGGATTCCGTGTACCCGTACTCCATGGCCAGTTTCTGCTTGGAACCCGGTTCCTCGGATTTTAATACCAGCACCGGATCCTGGATCTCCGGGAATTTAATATCATATAATGAGGCAAAAGGACCCAGCCCGTTCAACACACGCCGGTCTTTTGTTTCAAGGCTCTTGGCCATTTCTTTCTTGATGGAATCGGTGTAGGTGATATCAACTCCCGCTTTACTGTAGGAAAGCCCGTCTGACGTCTTCTCGCTTCCCGAGAGGATCTCATCCACGGAAACACCAAGGATCGTGGACAGATCTTTTAGTATCTCGATATTCGGATAAGAAGTTCCGTTCTCCCACTTGGAGATCGCCTGAAATGATACATTCAGCCTGTCCGCCAACTGCTGCTGGGTCAGCCCCAGACTCTTTCTTTTGTCCTGGATAAAACGTCCGACTTTCATACTGTCTAACATGGCTTTTTCCTCCCCTGGTCAGGTCAGATCGGTTTCTTCACTCTTCGTTTTCATGATAGACCATCCGAGCACTTGCGGACAATAACCGTAACAGAGAATTTACCATACTGATTCAACCGGAAGTTGAATCCGGGTTTACTCCGGTCGTTTTCTTCCACACTCCGTACAGTACGCCGTTTCATTGACATGTCCGCATTCGACACATGTCCATGTATTGGCATCTTCTTTTCCCTGCTTCGGAGAAAGCATACCCATGCCCATGCCCATCGGGAAACCCTGAAAAGCGCTACTCTGTCCGGCATTTTTCCCGGCTTCGGTCACGGATTCCTGATGATCCGTCATATTCTCTTCGGACTGGCACTCGGAAAACAGTTCTTCCAGTTTCTTCAGATCGTCTCCTTTTCCATGCTGGATCACGCCACGCTGATCAAAGGAAAACATGAAATACGGACGTCCCTCATTTCCACGGTTATCCAGGATCAGCGATCCGCCTGCGTGGGAGGAATGATCGGTACAGATAAACCGCGGATCCTGCTCATATTTCATGGCATCCCATAGCGCCATATCCGCTTTTTCCGCATGGGTACGTATCTTCTCTGCAAGTTCCGGATCCACTTTCCAGGTCGTTTCCTCTTTGGTAAATCCACGGATCTCGGTTTTGACCATTACGATCGAACCATCATCCTTCCATAATAAGTCTTCGGTCACACTATGGTTACTTCCATACATCATGCCCGAAGAAGAGGACGAAAGAGATATCTTGCTGATCTTTCTGTAACTGTATTCTCCCATAGCACAAAAACCTCGTTTCAGTTTTCCATCTTCCAGATCGCACAGGAATAAGGAGGAAGGACCGAACCTCCGCCGAAATCATGGATCTCACCGGTCAGAAGATCGATGGCCTGCCCGCATCCTGCATCAAAGTGTGCGGTAAACTCATAATTTCCCGCATTGATCGCAACAAGGATCCGTTCGTAATTCTTCTTCTCCCGGCATCCTTTTTCTCCGGCTCCGTCACCTTCCCACTTTCTTTCGAAGATACACTGATGATTGGTCAGAAGTACACTCCGGAAACTTCCATAGCACAGCGCCGGACTGTTCTTCTTGATCTCGGCTAGCACAGAAATATGCTCGGTAAGATCATTCCAGACAGGTGCACTGAAACATGGACGGAGTGCAGGATCTCCTTCTTCTTTTCTTGCCTTCTCGCCCCACTCGGAACCATAGTACACACAAGGGAATCCGGGCATGGCAAAAGCAATCGTATAGATCAGCGGCAGATGGGCCGGATCATTCAGATTGGATGCGATCCTTGTCACATCGTGATTATCGACGAAACTCATAAGGTGAAGTCCTCGAAACCAGCTCCAGTTTTCCGGACCGAACTGCTGGATCAGGGTATTGATGATCTCAAACATGTTCATGCAGTTGAAACTGCTGTACAGTCCCTTATAGCAGGCATAATTCGTACAGGAATGACACATCTCCCCGTTCACCCACATTTTATAATCGCCGTGAAGGAGTTCTCCCAGAAGCAGGAAATCCTGTTTCAGTCCACTCGTGAAACCACGAAGCTGCTTAAGGAAATCCCGGTCCAGGCAGTACGCCACATCCAGGCGCAATCCATCGATATCGAAGTATTCCACCCAGTAGCGGATCTTATCGAAGATATGCTCTACTACGGAAGGATTTCGAAGATTCAGCTTGACCAGATCGAAGCAGCCTTCCCATCCTTCGTACCAGAAGCCGTCGTTATAGTTGGAATTGCCGTCAAAAGAAATATGGAACCAGTCCTTATACGGAGAATCCCATTTCTTCTCCTGAACATCGTGAAAAGCCCAGAAGCCTCTTCCCACATGGTTGAAAACACCGTCAAGCACGACGCGTATTCCGGCTTCGTGAAGTTTCTCCACGACTTCTTTAAAGTCCTGATTTCTTCCGAGACGACGGTCGATCAGACCATAGTCACGGGTATTATAGCCATGGGTATCCGATTCAAATACCGGCGAAAAGTATACGGCACTGATTCCGAGTTCCGTAAGATGCGGGATCCAGTCGATGACTTTCCGGATCGGCATCACATACGGCACTTTTCCGGAAGAAACTCCGTCCCCTTCGGAACATCCGGCCGCATTGATCTCTACCCCCTGTCCGTTATACTCAGCCGGCGCATTGAAAAATGGCGCACCACAAAAACCCAGAGGATAGATCTGGTAAAAAACAGATTCTTCAAACCACATTTTCAGAATGTCTCAACTTCCGGTGCTTTTGTAAAAGACGAATATGTCGCTGTCGCGTTCTGAATATAGAATACTTCGGTATTACCGTCGTCTTCGTTATACATGCCGCGGAGCTGCGGATATGCATCCAGCATCGCCGTTCTCGCCTCACGACGGTCGTCCTCGATCAGTTCGCAGGCAATGCGGATCCACTCCCCATTCATAAAGGCACAGATCTCCGCCTTGGGGTTAGCATGAAGCTGCTTGGATGTCGGTTTTACCTTACCGGTCTGGATATAAAGCTTTCCTTCAAAAATATTCGCTGTTCCGAAAGGACGTACTCTCGGCTGATCGCCGTCAACAGTTGCCAGATAATAGGTTCCGGCGTCCTTCAGAAATTTCTCTGCTCTCTCAATTGCTCCCATATATAGTTCCTCCGTAAAAGCACTGATTTAATATGATTTTACTCCAACAAAGAAAGAATTCCTACCCGAAACGGAAAAGATCCGTTCAGCCCACGTAATCCACCTTGTATTCCGTATCTCCCACTTTCACACTCTTGATCCAGGAAACGGAACTGAAAAGCGTCTCGGAAACATAGTTGTATTTTTCGGGCACTTCTCCCCTCTCCAGTGTCTCGATCAAGGCCTGCACACGTGGGCCGTGAAGAGGATTACACTCGGCAATGCAGGAGATCTTGCCTTCTTTCAGATAACTCATGGCCTGGGCATTGATCCCGTCAAAGGAAACCACCATGATCTCCCCGTTGGCAATGTCCGATCCGACCTTTTTTCCTGCCGCTTCAATAGCATCGATAGCGCCGATCGCCTCATTATCGTTTTCGCAGTAGACCACATTGATATTGTCGTATTCGCGGAGAAACGAAGCCATGACTTCTTTTCCACGCACCTCGGTAAAATCACCGCTTTCCTGGGCAAGAAGATCCCAGCCATACTCCTCCACGGCAGCATTCAGTCCGCGTGTTCTTCCGATCTGGGCGGTCGACCCGAGTGTTCCCTGAATATGCACGATATGTACGTCCGAAGGAGCGATCTGCATCTTCTCCATATAAGCATCAAGCCAGGCGGTCATTTTCTTCCCTTCCAGGGCAAAATCCGAACCGACCCAGCAGGAATAAAGATCACTGTCCAATACATCTACACGACGGTCTACGATGATCACCGGGATCCCGGCTTCCTGGGCTTCTTTCAGAACAAAATCCCATCCGGTCTCCGTCTCTGGCGCCAGCACGATGTAGTCTACCTCCTGCTGGATGAACATACGCAGCGCCGTGATCTGATTGGCCTGCTTCTGCTGTCCGTTCTTATAGATCAGGGTATATCCGTTTTCAGAAGAAAGCGCCGACAGCATGGATTCCGTATTGGCAGATCTCCAGTCCGATTCCGCGCCCAGCTGGGAGAAGCCGACCGTGATGGTTTTCTGCTCGGATGAGCTCTCTTTTTCCGGTTCAGAGACAGCAGTACTCCTGCAGGCAACCAGAAGGGTTACCAGCAGGAGAACTAAGGTTGCCATATTGGCCGTTCTTTTCATCTAAAAGCTCCTCACCTCTTGAGCGCTCTCTTTCTCTGTCTGATGACGATACTCTGGATCAGGAGGAAGATGCACAGCATCGCGGCGATCGTGATGCCGGTCCACCAGGCCTGATCGAGACCCGCTGAAGAAACGATATTCTGTATGGTACTCAGCGACAGAACTCCGATCAATGTTCCGAAGATGTTTCCGACACCGCCCGAGAGCATCGTTCCTCCGATGATGGAAGAAGCGATGGCATTCATCTCCATACCCGTTGCGTGACTGGCAGCTCCGGATCCGACATGAAGGAAATATACATATCCGCCGATACCGGCCATCAGTCCGCAGATCACGTGGGACAGGAATCTGGTCCGTCTCACGTTGACACCCAGCATGAGTGCGCTCTGCCGGTTACCGCCTACCGCGTAGAAGGATCTTCCGAGTTTCGTGTAGCGAAGTACTACAAATAATATTACCACAATTATCAGAGCGACTATAACACCTATTTCGACATAGGCTGGAATGTATAGTCCTTTTTTATTGTAGGAACCCATTCCCGGAACATTGATCCTTGTTGTTTTCAGTTTCACGAAATCTTCATTGACCACATTGAAAGGTTTGGTATTGACGATGGTCGTCATACCTCTTGCGAAGAACATTCCCGCAAGAGTAACTATGAACGGCTGGATATCACAATAAGCAACAAGGAGACCCTGGACGATACCAAATGCCAGACCGATACCGATCGCAATCAGAATAGATACGAATATGTTTCCGTTTGCTTTATCCAGATAAACGGCACAGCACATGGAAACAAGAGCAACCACACCGCCGACGGAAATATCGATACCGCCTGTGATCATGACTATACTCATACCGCATGCCGTGATGATCAAGGCAGCATTGGAATTGAGGATATTGAAGAACATCTGCGGTTTACGGAAACCGCTTCCCTGGAAAACAATGGCCCCGATATACATCAGGAGGAAGATCACCACTGTGATAAAAAGAAGAATATTCGTATCATTTATTCTTCCGAGTAATCCGCCTTTAAGTTTCGATCTGCTCATTTACTCTCCTCCTTGCCTGCGTCTTTGACCAACAGGTTCTTTCTGGATCTGGAAAATCTTCCACGAATTTTCTTCGTAGATCCGGAAATATATTCACGAACCTTCGGAGCCGAGAAAAATACCAGAAGGATAACGACAACGGCCTTATATGCGGCCAGTGCGTCGGACTGTACATTAAATTTATAAAGTGTAGTCGTCAGGAACTGGATAACATACGCACCGATGACCGAAGCCCAGATATTGAACTTACCGCCGGAAAGAGAATTTCCTCCAAGGGCGACAGCCAGAATGGCGTCCATTTCAATATCTTTTGCAATGACTGAATAGTTGATCGTTGAAATACGGCTTACCTTGATCAGGGCCGCGACGGCAACACAAAGTCCGAGAATAACGAATGCCAGGAACTTGATGAGTGTCGGATTGATACCATTCAAACGGGAGGATTTCTCGTTGATACCGACAGACTGCGTATAGAGACCCAGATTGGTAAACTTTAAAACCAGCGCCATGATTATAATACATATCAGCACAATGAAAACTGTGGTCGGGATCGGAATACCGGGAATGAATCCTCCAAAATAACCAAACTTCGGATCCGGTACGATAGGGAGTTCATTGTTATTGATCCATGCCGCGATGGATCGTCCTGCCGTGAATAGTATGAGCGTGGCGATCATGGGCTGTATCTTGAATATCGATACCAGCGCACCGTTAAAAGCGCCGCACAGCATACCTACCAGGCAGGCTACCAGGAACGCCACGATGATCGGGGCAGCAAGGGCTTCCGGGCGGGAATTGGAGCCACAGAGTACTCGGAGCATTGCCGAACCCGCGATCGCGATCGTAGCGCCTACTGAAATATCCTGTCCCCCTGACGCTGCCGTGACCAGCGTCATACCAAGGGCCAGTATCGCCAGTTCCGAACCATAGTCCAGAATGGTGACAAGATAACCGGAGAGTACCGGGTTACCCGCATTATTCGTTCCCAGTGTCACTTTAAAGAAACCGGGATCCACGATCAGGTTCACTACCGCCAGCAGTATCAATGCCATAAGCGGAATGAACAGCTGATTACTTGTCATTTTCTTAAGAAAGCTTTTGATCATTGCTTACTCCCCTCCTGCGATTGTGCTCATGATCTTGTTCTGGGTCAGATCCTCACCGGATAATTCACCCACCACTTTACGATCACGCATGACGACGAGACGCGAGCATGTCCGGAGCATCTCATCAGTTTCAGAAGAGATAAACGTCACACTCATTCCTCCGGAAGCGAGTTCCAACACCAGTTTCTGAATATCGACCTTGGTGCCGACATCGATTCCTCGTGTCGGCTCATCCAAGATCAGATACTCGGGGTGCATCAGCAGCCATCGCGCGAGGATAACCTTCTGCTGGTTACCGCCGGACAATGATTTAACGGGGGTATCTGCTGAAGCGGTCTTGATATTGAGTTTCTTTATATATTCCTCTGCAAAAGCATTGGCCTGGGTTTTGGTAAATGGTTTGAAGAAACCTTTCATGACCTGAAGTGCCAGTATGATATTGTCCCGCACGGACAGATCGCCGATGATACCATCGTTCTTTCTGTCTTCCGGAAGATAGGCAATACCCTTTTTCATCGCATCCAGAGGACTACGGATGCGAACGGGTCTGCCATTCATCTTCACTTTTCCGGTGATCACACGGTCTGCGCCGAAGATCGCCCGGACACACTCGCTTCGTCCCGAACCGAGGAGGCCGGTAAAGCCGTTTACTTCACCTTTTTTGATGTAAAAATCGAAAGGTTTGATGCCCGCGTTACTGGAAAGTTTTTCCGCTTCAAAGACTTTAGAATCCTTATCGTCTCCATTATAAAGACCCTGTTCGCCTTTTATATCGGAAAGGTCATCCATTTCCTTACCGAGCATCTTGGCCACGAGCTTGACACGCGGCAGATCCTTGATCTCATATTCCCCAACGAGCTGACCGTCACGAAGCACTGTGATCCGATCGCAGACCTCATATACCTGATCCAGAAAATGGGTCACGAATATAATGCCTACTCCCAGTGCTTTTAGATCGCGCATAAGGACGAAGAGCTTCTCTACTTCCTGTTCATCCAGGGAAGATGTCGGCTCGTCCAGGATCAGGACTTTACAGTCCATGTCCACGGCTCTGGCTATGGCGACCATCTGTTGAACGGCGATCGAGCAGTTTGCCAGCTGCTGCGATGCCCTCGCCGGAATATCAAGTTTTCTCAGGATCTTGTCCGCGTCCGAGTACATCTTCCGCCAGTTGGTGCCAACCCCTTTACCACGGCCGATATACATATTCTCCGCAACGGTCAGATTCGGGCAGAGCGTGATCTCCTGATACACCGTACTGATGCCCAGTTTCTGCGCATCCTGAGGCGAATGTATCTTCACGTCTTTCTGACCATCCAGATCGATCGTGCCGCCGTCCTTCGCATACACACCCGTCAGCACTTTGATCAATGTGGATTTGCCTGCACCGTTTTCTCCCATAAGGGCATGGATCTCACCTGATCTCAGTTTAAAATCCACGTTCTGCAGTGCGCGCACGCCCGGAAATATTTTGTCGATGCCTCGCATTTCAAGCAATACTTTGTTTTCCACGGCTCTTACCTCTCGTTTTTGAAAAAGCGCAGTGCGGTCGGTCCTTACGGATCCAAGCCGCACCGCGCCCAACATCAGTGACTATATGATTAGCCTATTCCGTATTTCTCTACATCTTCCTTTGTGATCGAGGAAGCGTCGAAGCCTTTTTCTTCCATGATGATCGTCTTTTCAGCCGGTGTCTTACCTGCTTCAAGATCCTTAATGATTGCGTCGATGTAGCTGGCCTGGAACGGGTTGCACTGACCATCATAGTTCCAGTTGCCTGCGAGGAGTTCTTCCAGAGCCCACTTGTTGCAGTCAAAGCCCATTACGATAACGTCTTTGCCTACACCATGGGAGATACCTGCTGCGTCAAGAGCGGCAACAGCGCCCTTCGCCATATCGTCGTTCTCTGCGTAAATTACGTTGAACTTCGCACCGGAATCGATTACAGACTGAACGATCTGCTGTGCTTTTTCAGCGTTCCACTCAGCGGTCTGCTGCTTCACGATATTCCAGTTGCTCTCTGCAGCAACCTTTGTATCCAGCGCACCGGATCTTCCGACCTGTGCAGAGGAACCCATAACACCCTGGATATGGATCACGTTGTACTCGGTAAGGTTCTGGCTTGCGAGCCAGTCAACTGCTGTCTGTCCTTCTTTGTTCATGTCTGAAACAATAGATGCTTCATAAAGGCTCGGATCTGCGTTGATGGTTCTATCGAATAGAATAACCTTTACGCCTGCTGTCTGTGCATCCTGGAGAACGGAATCCCAACCTGCTACGTCTGCAGCGGAGAGAAGGAGATAATCTACTTCGTTCTGGATGAATGTCTGTGCAGCCTGGATCTGCTCATCGTTCTTCAGGCTGTATGCGAAAGATGCATCGTAGCCGTTCTCTTTCGTGAACATTGCCTTCAGGTCTGCAACGTTTGCTGTACGGTAACCTGATTCGTTCGGGTCATTGTTGATGATACCGACCTTGATCAGGCCATCCGATTTCTTGTCTGCTTCTGTCGCTGCCTCTTTTGTCGTTGCTTCTGTCGCTGCCTCTGTTGTCGTAGCTGCTGTTGTTGCAGCTGTCGTTGCTTTTGTCGTGGTTTCTTCACTCTTGCTGCATCCTGCAAGACCCAGAACCATGAGAGAAGCCATGAGAACTGAAATTACTTTTTTCATTATTCAACCTCCTTGAAAATCTCAAGTTAACGGGGTTTCTTCCCCTCTTTTCTGTTTTTCATTTTAGGTTTGATCCGAAAAAAGACCATGCAGAAAAAAACGAAACCTGGTTGGTTTTTTTATCATGGATTTTACTTGTTTGATTTTTCAACGAAATCGGTTGAATTTTTTTCAGACGGCAAAAAAAGACCGGATGTTCATCCGGCCAGATCCTTCGGAAGACGTATCACGACCCGCGTCCCCTTGTCGAGAATACTTTCAAGATGAAGACCGTATCCTTCCCCGTAATTCAGGCGTATCCTCTCATTGACATTATATAGACCGTAGACCACGTTCTGCTCCGTCGCACTTTCCCGTATCGCCTTTCTCACTTCACGAAGGCGTTCTTCCGACATTCCTTTTCCATCATCTTCCACAACGATGGTAAAGAAGTCCGGCTTCTCTTCTGCCGTGATCTTTATCGTTCCTCCGCCACGCTTATTCTTTATTCCGTGATAAAGTGCGTTTTCCACCACCGGCTGCACCGTCAGTTTCGGGATCTTATAATCATTGAGTTTTTCCGGCACATCGATCTCAAAGTGAAGGATATCCTGATAACGGATCTGCTGGATCTCCAGGTAACTTCTTACATGCTGCAGTTCCTCACGGACCAGAACGGTTTCTTTTCCTTTATTCAGGGAAAGGCGGAAGAAGTCGGAAAGATTGCCGACCATGTTGACGACCTGTTTCTGGTTTCCCGCTTCCGCCGACCAGATGATCGCATCGAGCGTGTTATAAAGGAAGTGCGGATTGATCTGGGACTGGAGAAGTTCAAACTCGGCTTTTCTAAGCTGTTTCTGCTCCTCTTTGACCTGCTCTTCGATCGGCCTTGTGATCCACTTCGGGCCGAAGTACGAAACGACGATCATGCTGATGAGACTGAATGCGAGAAGTCCGACCGAGATCTCCACGATATCCACGAACAGGGCGTTGTTTTCCGCCTGCGTGATCTGGATCTGCTTATTTTCATAATAGATATATTCATTCACGGATTCCTGAAGAAGTGACGTCACGATCTGCACGTCGTTTTCCCAGATCAGCATGTTCTTCTCATAGCGGTTTTCGGAACCGAGGTTTTCCTTGATCGTAGCCACATAGGTCTCAAGATTGGTGATGTACTTCTCGGCATACTGAATTCTCTTCAGGTTATCTTCGGTATTGGTATAACCCTTGAGTCCTTCGACCACCTGTCTTGCTTTTGCCAGCTCCTCCGTCAATGTCTCTTTATCCGGTGTAACATTACCGACAACAAGAAGATAGGT
>Ga0310690_10003031_pt1 | contig 26049 bp, 35 predicted proteins | sample AusTroGonzalo_MG_2_FD_207661 | JGI IMG/M metagenome (GOLD analysis project Ga0310690, IMG submission 207661) | Bovine rumen microbial communities from tropical cattle in Woodstock, Queensland, Australia - Gonzalo_04 (v2) (version 2) | ecosystem: Host-associated > Mammals > Digestive system >... | reverse complement strand
TTTTAGGGGAACTTGGTCTCTAAATTAAGTGATTTCGTGTCAGACCTAAAATTAAAAAGACTTGGAAAACAACGGTGCGTGACCACCTAAAACTAATTTAATAAAGTTCAAAATTACATTACATTCCCCATTACTTGTTTGCTCTGTAATGGGGGTCCTGGCAAGGTAGCTCAACGAGAAATCAAGGTAGAGCTTTGGTGATTGAAAGGGATATTTTCACCTGAATACCCTTAGTGGAGGTTCGAGTCCTCCCCTTGCCGAGCTAGGCTATGGCTCTGAATCCAGCAACCAGAAAGATGAGCTAGGGAGCGACCCTTCCTTCATCGCGAGAAAAGCCGAAGTACAAGGCACGGCAGGAAGAAGCCTTTTGTGGAACGGTGGTACGCCCACAGAAGCAACCCTTCCGGTATTGTTCAGTATAAAGTGGGCTATGGTCTGGGAGTAGCCTTGCGTGGTGACGCGTGTAGGAGAGTATTCCGCATATACTCACTTTTGCTGACAGTATTTAGAAAATCGTTGTAAAACATAAGAAAAGGACGGCTGGACAGTAGATGTAATTGCAGATATTTTTAGGAGAATTTAGATTTTTTCGAGTGTGAAAACGATGAATATTTTGAACCAATTGAGGAGTAACTATGAGTCAGACATTACAGATAATGAAAATGGGTGAACAGATTGCAGACCTTGAAGACCAGATAACAAAATGGAGAGAAGATTATATTTGTTTAGAAAATCTAAAAGACAATCAGATAAAGGAACTTGAAGAGCAGATAAACGAATGGAAAACTAAGTTTGAAAACTTACAGAAGTATCTTGATACACAGAACTGTTATAGAGAATGCGCAGAAACTTGGCAAAAGAATAAGGAACTGCAAGAAGAAATAAATGAGTGGAAAGAAAATGCAGAATGTTCATTGAAAGAACAGAAAATGTTACAAGAAGAACTAGACTATGCAAAAAATAACTGCCTATTTTCTGATTGTGACAGAGTTGCAAGACTTGAAAAGCAGATAGAGAAAATGAAGTCTGACTCAAAAACTGCTTATATCAAAGGTATCAGAGCAATGGCAAATGCCTTGAAAGAATTCGACAGAACAGAAGGTGCTTGGACTGATTATTTTGAGCATACAGTTGATAAAGTGCTTAAAAATCTGTTGAAGGAGTTATCAGAATGAGTGAAAAAGAATACAAGCGGAAAGCGGAATTGATGTTTGAGCGAAATACGATTTTAATTAATCAGCTTGAACAAGCGAAAGAGGTAATCAAACTGGGCTTAAGAGCAGTTAATACATCAAGTGCAAAATATATGTCGGAGTATGAACATAAAGCAGAAGACTTTTTGAAGGAGTAAGTATGAAAGACCTTATAGCTTTTGGAGCAGGATTATTTTTATATGTTATAAGTATGTGTGTAGTTTTTGCAATATGTAGAAAGCAAAAATGAACATACCGGAAACTATGAAGCAGATATTTACGAATAACAAAAGATTTTGCTTGACAAATAATGCTAAGTATATTATTATGAATAATACCTTCGTATGAAGGTGTAAATAAAACATCGTAGGTTAGTAGCCTACAGTATAAGGAGACCCATATGTCAGAAGAAGTAAAGGGAAAAGAAGTGGCTTCAGTAAATGAAGACGAGTTGGCAAAAGCTTTGGCTCTTAGTGTTCAGCACCAAGAGAAAGAGAATGGAGCAGATGGTGTAAAAGCAGATTACATCTTGCTTGCTAAACCAGGTTGTAAAGCTCTTAAACGTTCTGAAAAAGATTTGTTCATTGAGGGATTAGCTATCGGTGACATTTACATTCAGAAAGACAAAAAGAACTTTGGTACAGAGCTTAAAGTTGTACCTCTTGCCTTTGTTACACTCTACAATGAAATGACAGGAAAAGACAGAGACGCTAGATTTGTAGGTCGCTGGAGCAAAGAGCAGGCTAGTACATTCCCTACAGTAGACGGAAATGTTTTTAATCGTCAGCTTCCTAATGGCAACATCTTGATTCCTGTAAATTGGGTAATGGTAAACGTTGTAGACCACCCAGAAATTGAAAACGGTGTAATTGCTTTCAAGTCTACAGGTTCTCGTATTTGGAGACAATGGAAGGAAGACGCTAAGAAAAGAGCACAGACTTCAGCAACACTTGTTTATACAATCAAAGAAGAAACTTATAACAATAAGGACTTTGATTGGACTGACTTCGGTTTTGAATATACTGAAAGTCTCTTGGAAACAAATAAAGCTCTTGCTCTTACTTGTCTCAACAAGTCTAATGAGATTAGAGAGTCTTATGAGAACAGCAATCTCATTCCAAAGCACGATGTATCAGCTTTGTCAGCTAAACCGGTACAGGCTTTTATTGAAGACGCTTCTGATACAGAAGAGTCTTATGATGATGAAGAAAGTGGATTCTGATTTTATAAAACTCCTCACTTAGAATTCATAGGTTAAGAGCTGAGTGAACTAGTCACTCACTCAGCTCTTTTAGTAGATTTATAGGTGCAATTATGATTTCAAATATTGAAGCAAAAACTTTTGTCCAATTATTTAAGGGCAAGTCAAATACTTATGTCCGTAACGAACTACCTAAAGAAAAGCCAGAAGCAGGACAGAAAATTAAAACAAAAATTACAAATAACGAAGGTAAAGTAGATTCAGAACTTATCCTTAATCATCTTGAAGGAAAGTTTGGAATAGGTATCTGTCCTGTAAATGCTGAGGGAAAGTGTTTCTTTGGAGTAATTGATATTGATTACTACTTACCTAAAATTAATAGAGTTTTACACTTCATAAAAGAATACCAGCTCCCTTTACTTCCTTGTAGAAGTAAAAGCGGTGGTCTGCATATATACTTAATGGTTGCAAAAGCAGTTTCAGCAAAGACTATGCGTGAAACATTAAATCAGATTATTTACTGTTTTTCTCTTGATACAATTTATGGAAAAAGTAAAGTAGAAGTATTTCCTAAACAAGATAAAGCTGAAGGATTTGGTTCTTCTGTTACCTTGCCATACTTTAATGCTGAAAATCCATATACATATCTTCTTGACCTTGACGGAAATCCTGTTGAGTTCAGAGAAGCTATGAGCTATATACAAAAGCACTTAACTTCAATGGAAGCTGTAAAAGACAGTCTTGAACATCTTCCTTACAATGACGCTCCACCTTGTATTCAAAGAGCTTTAATCTCTGAAGAAGTAGGTGGTGAGGATTCTGGCAGAAACAACTTCCTTTTTTCTTATGCTGTATATGCTAAGAAAAAGTATGGAAATGGTTTTGAAGATTATGTAAAAGAAATAAATGATAACTTTGATTGTCCTTTAGAAGACAATGTTATAACACAGATTTGTACTTCTGTTTCAAATAATGAATATATGTACAAATGTAAAGACATTCCTTGCTCTGGATTCTGTAACAAGTCAGAATGTAGAAAAAGAGAGTTCGGTCTTGGTAAAGATAAAGGACATTTTACTGGAGTTCAATATGGACAGCTGTACAGATATATGACAGCAGAACCATATTATATTTGGAAACTTCGTCTACAAGGACAAGAGGAATGGAAAGACGTAATCTTCAAAGATGAGGGTTATCTTCTCGACCAGCGTAATTTTGCAAAGATGTGTGTACGATATTTGAACCAAGCTCCAATGCAAGTTTCAAATAACGATTGGTATGCAATCCTTAACTCTGTACTTCCTAATGTTCAGAATGTAGAAGTTAAACAAGAGAGCGATACTTCCGGTTTGTCTATGCTTAAAAATGCTTTCATTGATTATCTGTCAAATAAGCAAGCAAAAAGAGATACACCGTTTCAAATTAGAGTTGGATTATGTGTTAGACAAACTTCTAATGGAGTTGCAAAATATTACTTCACACATAGAGGTTTTGCTGAATATTTGCGTAATAAAAGAATTAACTTTGACTATGCTATGCTTCGTGAAACTCTTAAAACTTTTGGAGCACAGGAAGATACTTTAATTTACTTTAATGCAGAGGATAAAGAAGTACAATTCCCTTGCTGGTCTAAAGTTGAAGATAAGAGAATTGAAGAGGAATATGAAGGAGTAATAGAAGTTGAACAAGGAGATAGAGAAGGATTGTCAAGTGTGGGAGTGAGTGAAGCTTCAAATATTCCTGATATTGAGATTAGCTCAGATGAAAAACCTTATACTGATAAGGATTTAGAAGACGCTAAAGACCTGTTCTAATAGGAGGGAGTATGCTAGTTAAAAGTAAAAGTGCATTACTTATAACAGATGTTCCTTCTTTTGCTAATATGTTTAAGGCTGTAGCAGATGAAGCTGATGTAATATTGAACGTAGAAGAATCTTGGAACAATAGGTATAGAATTAAAGCTGATACAGTAATACTAGGCTCTAAGCATTTAGATAGTATTAATGAAGTTTATATACCTAAAGTGGTATTGATTTTGAAGTCTACAGAAAGTCCACTTCCTTTTATTGCTAAAGGCATTAAAAGATTTATCTGTGATTATCAAAACATCAAAGAGCTTACTTTGAGTTTGTATTACTTAGAAGCGGAAGTTGAACATATATCTTCTGTAGATGTAAGAGAGATAATAAAAGATTGTGGAACTTCACAGTACATTTACGGAGATTATGACTTCAGATTTGATAAAAACTTATTCTTTTATAAAGGAAAAGGTTTGTATTTCTGTGAGTCACAAAAGAGATATTTAGCTGACTGGCTTTTAGCAGGACATAAAGATAATTCTAAAAGAATGACTTTGTGTACTCTGCGTAAAAAGTTTGGTGCTGAGTTTCTAGCTGATGTAGACCGTTATGGACAATGGAGGAAAAATGAGAAAGATGTACAAACTTCTTAATCAGAAAGAAGACTGTGTTTTGTTAGTACGAAACAGCGAAGACGGAGATTTCTACAAAGTTATAGATGTAGAAAGTGATACTGTGTATATGGGGTATGACAAATCAAGAGCTACAAAGCTTTTTGAAAGTTATGATTTAGAAACAGTAAGAAAAGAGAAGAAAAAACTTTTTTATAAGTGGTTAGAGAATAACGCTGAAGCTTAATTCAGCAGAAGAGAGGTAAGTAATGTTTGAAGGTAAAGATGTAAAGGTATTATTAGCTAATGCTGGAACTGGTAAGACACACAGATTGATTAAGGAAGTATCTAAGGAACTTGAAACTCGAAGACCCGAAGAAATTGCTTTTGTTACTTTTACTCGAAAAGGAGCAGAAGAAGGGCTCAATCGTGTATGCTCAAAGCTTATGCTTGAACCTGAGGAACTTCCTTATTTCAGAACGTTACATTCTCTGACATTTCACGCTTTGAACTATAAAGCCAATCAGATGTTTGGAAGAATAGACCAAAGAAAGTTTAATAAACTTTATGGATATAACATTAACAGAAGTGAGGTAGACACCGGAAAGGTAGCACCAACTAGAGATTCACAGTATCTTGATTTTTATGACCTAGAAAGGTCAGGAGCTTTAACTAGCAAACAATTAGTTGAAGCTGACATTGAAAAAGGTTATTATCACCAACTTGTACAGAACTATGAGGAATATAAAGCTCAACAGCACCTAGTTGACTTTTTTGACTGTCTCATAAAGTATGTACAAGAAGGTGATTCTCTTCCTTGTAAAGTAGTAATGATTGATGAATGTTTCTCTCCTGAGACAAGAGTCCGTATGGGTGATATGTCTGTAAAAGAAATTAAAGACATAAAAGTAGGTGATTATGTAATGGGAGTAAATGGAGCAACAAAAGTCACAGCTGTACACATAGGAATAGATACAATGTATGACGTTATGAGCTTGAAAAATGAAAAGATTTTCACTTGTAACTCTAAACATTTAATTAAGCAATACACAGGTTACATTGTAGACGAATGGAAACCAGCAGAAACATTAACTACAGATGATATGGGAGTTTATGTTGAGCGTTTACTTTATTCTGATTTGAAAACAAAGGCTATGTGGGGAAAAGTTCAAGTAGTTTGTACAAATAAAAAAGGTCAGTATGTAGGAATTACAGTAGAAGCAGAAGACCATTTATTTCTTTTGGCTAATGGAGCTGTAGTACATAACTGTCAAGATATCACAGCTTTACAATGGAGAGTAATTGAAAAAGCATTTAGAAATGCAGAAAAAATAACCATAGCTGGCGATGACAAGCAGTGTCAGCCTTTAGGCTCTAAGGTACTCACAAGAGAAGGATATAAGAATATAGAGGATTTAACAGAAAAAGATTGTCTTATAACTTTTTCACAGGAAAATTATTCCTATTATGGAAAAAGGCAAGCAGAGTATCACCCTGAGATTGTAGCAAGAGAGTATGAAGGAACTCTTTATGATGTTACTGTAAATGGTACAACTAACAGATTTACACCTAATCATAGAATGGTAGTACGCTGGTTTAATAGAGATACTTCTTTACAGTGTGTCTACCTTATGAAAAAAGGTGATATGTACAGAATAGGTCAGTGTCAGATTTTTTCAAATAATGGGTCTACTCATTTTACTACAAGAATGAATCTTGAAGGAGCAGAGGCAGGGTGGATTTTAAGAGTATGTAAGACTAAAGAGGAAGCATTGGTTTATGAACAGTATTATTCATTTATGTATGGCATACCACAGTTATCGTGGAGTAAATGGTACACAAAGGAAATGCAGAGAAGTGTATATAATATGCTTGGTGCATTAGAAGAAAAAGCTGAGACACTACTTGAAAGTGTACACAGAGACATAAACTATCCTATGTTTAATCACGAAAAAGCTCAAGCAAAAAGTGGTGGAACTTGTATAAGTTTGTGTGAAGCGTGTAATTTACTTCCTGAAATTATGAAAGTTCCTGTCTATCAGGGAAAAAGTAAAGTTGATAAAAATACGATATGGCAGAGTTTCTCTGTAGGTTATGAAGATTATAAAGGCTTAGTTTACAGTCTTAATGTTCCTAAATATCATACTTATGTAACAGAAGGTGGACTCACAGTACACAATAGTATTTACACTTATTCTGGGGCTAGACCAGATTTATTGATAAAGTTATCAAAACAATTTCCTGTAGAACATCTTTCTATGTCATATAGGATTCCTCAATCTGTTTATCGTCTTTCTGTAGCTATCACAAACTTTATTGGAGAGAAGACAGAACAAAAGTCAGTTCCTAGAATTGAAAATGGAGAAGGTTCTATCTCTCAGTTACCAACTTTAGACAGACTAAAGAACTTTATTGATACTAAAGATTACTCAAGAAATAATGATGTAGCTTCTTGGTATATTCTATCTCGCAATAACTGTTTCTTAGAAGAAGCTCAACGTATGCTGGAAGAGAACTTGATTCCTTATTGGACAGCTGACGGCTTCTTTATGGGTGGACAGATTATGCAAAGATTAAAAGATTACGAAGGATTCAAACTTGAAGGATATGGAAACCCTAAAAAGAAAGAAAACTTTCAACGTAAGTTTGGTATATGGGATTTTTCAGTTCCTTTTACTGAAACTAACCTTTTTACAGAAGGAAGAAAATGGGTGTATGAAGCATACATTGAAAAGTTCGGCTTGGAAAAATTAAAAGAAATGTGTGACTGGACACCTCAGATTTTGGTTAGTACGATACATCATACTAAAGGAGGAGAAGCAACTAATGTTGCTTTAATGCTCGATACAACAAGACGTACTCAAGGAAACATTTATGAAAGCTTAGATGAAGAACTTCGTATTCTTTATGTAGGAGTAACCAGAACAAAAGAAAACCTCTTCTTGATAGATTCAAAAAATGGACAAGGATATGACAGCATTATTCAAGCAATTAAAGAAGAAAATGGATTGGAGTGGTAATTTTTACTTGACATTAAATTAAACTTAGTATAGTATAATAGACGAAGGAAAAGAGATATGGCAAAGATAACTTTTAGTCACTCTAAATGGTGCTCGGAAAACCCTATAGATATTCAGGGAATAAAACTTGAATCTGAACTCAGGTGTCAGGAATGTGGAGCTATTCTTGAAGGCAACGAACGTTTTACTTCTTCAATTAAAGTAAAAGATAAAGATAACAAGATAATTGCAGAGTATTCTCTGTTTCTTTGCTTTAATTGTATACATAAAATTATTGGTAGGAGACCTGATAATGAGTAAAATAACAGTAGGATTAGATATTGAAACATACGACCCACTTTTGAAGACAGCTGGTTACAGCTGGAAATATAATCAGGGATACATTTTGAATACTGCTTTGTATTTTGAAGCAGAAGACAGAGTTGATGTAATTGCTGGGCTTCATAACCAGAACTCACCATTTACAGACGGTGAGAGACACACTGAAAACCGTAAAATTGTAGAATTGTTACAAAATCCTGATGTATCTATTGTCGGAGCAAATTTACAATATGATATTGGCTGGCTTCTGTACGAATACGAAATGTCTACTTATGATGTAAAATGCTCTTTTGTAGATGTTCTTTCAGCTGAAGCAATTTTAGATGAGTTTTCTACTCATTCTCTTGAAACTCTTTCTCAGAAATATCTTAAATATGGAAAAACAAAAGACAAAATTGAAGAATGGGTAAAAGAAAACATATCTAAGAAAGGAGATTTTAGACAGCACTTAAAAGACGCTCCTTATGATATACTCGTTGAGTATGTAATAGGAGACGCTAAAAATCCTGTAAAGATTTGGAGAAAGCAACTTACTCTTTTGAAAGAACAAGATTTGTGCAAAAGAGCAAAACTTGAGTTTGACTGTATTTTACCTATTCTTCAAATAACAATGAATGGTTATCCAATAGATGTTGAACAAAAATCTAAGAATAAATTATTTTTGGAAGATTGTATATCTAAGTTTGAAAAAGAGTTTAAGGAGAAGTTCAATGTTCCAAAGTTCAGAATAACAGCCGGAGCAGATATAGCTTCTTTTTGTGATAAAAGAAATATTCCTTATCGCTGTAAGATTACACTTAAAGGGTTTAATGGTGAGAAGTTTAGTGACTACAAAGATACTGATAATGCTTATATGAAAGCAAAAAAGATTGTATCTAGCTTTCAATTTGTAAAAAGTATTCCTGTAGCTTATGTTCCTAAAGAAATGGCTGATAGAACTTGTGTTCTTCTTAAAGAAGAGGGATTTATGTTTACTTGCTCACCTAACATAGATAAGAAGTTCTTTGCTAGTGCAAGAGAGAAGTATCCAGAAATTGCTTTAATTGCAGATTGGAAATTAGCTAAAGGTATTTTGTCAAAGATATTAGGAGAAAAATACGATAGATTTATTGCTAATGATTCTGACGGTGAGTTTAGAGTACACGGGCAATTTAAGACAGCAGATACAATTACATTAAGACTGGCTTCTGTGAATCCTAATTGCCAGCAGATTCCCAGCAAGGGAGGATTCTTTGTAGAGAGTACTGAAATATCCTTCCCTAAAATTATACGTTCTTTATTCAGAGCTGAGAAAGGGAAAGTTTTAGTTAAAGCTGACTTTTCACAGGAAGAGCAAAGATTGTTAGCTCATTATGCTGTAGGAGAAGGAAGTGCAGAAGTAAGAAAAGCTTATTGTGACAATCCTAAATTGGACTTCCACCAATATGTGTGTGACCTTACAGGACTACAAAGAAAGCCTGCAAAAAATATGAGCTTTGGAGTTACCTACGGAATGTCGCAAAAAAGTATGGCTGAGACTTTTGGTTGGACTATGGAACATACACAAGAAATCTCAGAGAAATACCATAATAAAATGCCTTTTGTTGCACCTACTTTTGCTTTACTTAAAGATGTATTTGCAGATAGAGGTTACATTAAAACTATTTGCGGAGCTAGAGCGAGACTTCCTAATCCTAATAAAAGTTTCACAGCTTTGAACCGATTGTGTCAAGGTGGTGGAGCAGATATTATGAAAGCTTCAATAGTTAAAGCTTACAAAGAAGGTTTATGGCAAAGGTTAGATGTAAAGAATACAATTCACGATGAACTTAACTTCTGTCCGGAAGTATCAGAACAAGGTGTATTAGATACATTCAAAATGACATATTGTATGACTAACTCAGTTAAGCTTAGAGTTCCTTTGCTTTGTGAACCAGAAGTTGGAACAGATTGGTACAATGTTAAAGAGATTCCTGAATGGATAGAACTTAGAGATAAAGGTGATAAAGCTTGGTTTGATACTTCAGAAGAAGTCAGAACCTTTGTAAATATCTGTGATAAATTATTAAAGGAAGGGGTTATATCGTATGAAAGATACTGTCAAACACAAATGTAATGACTTTTATTTCTCTTTGATTTTTTATGCAATTGATAGAATTGACAACAATCTTGGTTACTTTCCTGAGAATTGTAGGTGGGTATCAATGAAAGTACAATCAAACAATAGAAGACCAAGAGGTTCAGTATGATGTTTGAAGAGAGAGAAGTCATTACAACAGTAAATGCAGACAAATGTAAAGTGGGAAGATTTGGTTATTTTTCTAATGATTTGAAATCATTAAAAGAGTCTGTAAATAAAAGTAGGACTAATTTAAGAACAATCTATGCTCGTTTAGATGTTATCTTAGATGAACACTATGAGAGACGCTTCTTGTGTGAGAACGGAAGTTTTTCTTTGTTTTACCCAATGGATAATTCAATAAATACTAATAGATACTAGGAGCATAAAATGAAAATAATTTGTCCTTTTTGTCACGCTGTACTAGATAGCAAAGACGATTGTCCTACTATAGTAAATACAGCTTTAGGAACAACCTATGTATGTCATAAAGTATTCTGTGACAACATAGATAAACACCCAGACCATAACAAAGTAGCAGTAGTTTTTAAGGAGCAAAAAGATGAGATTCAGATTAATGAACAAAAATCCGCTGTATGATTACAGAGAAGCTTGTAAAATTACACAAGGGATTGACCTTGCATTAGTTGATAATTTTACACCAAAAGATGAGGTTTCATTTTGGATAAAGCAGATTGTAGCTAATCATTCTACTATCCGATGTATTCATTTCCGGTTAGTTGATGAAAGACCTAAATCTGTAGTTATGCAGTTAATCAGAGCAACCAAAGGTCACCCACAACCTGAAGTACAAAGCTCAAGACCGGACTGGAATAATGGGAAAGAAAGAAGTTCAGACCCATACGAGGATAAATTGTTTATACAAGACCATACTGCTGAAAGCTTTATTGAAATGGCAAAGCAAAGGTTGTGTGAAAGAACAGAAAGAAGAACCAGACTTGCAATGAGAGAAATGGTTAAAGCTTTACAGGAAAGTGAAGAGCCTTTCTTGAAAGCTGTAGGATTTTGCTGTCACCCTCAATGCTTTTGGTTTGGTAGCTGTCCAGAAATTATGGGCTGTAAAAATGCAACTAAATTATCTGATAAGATAATCAGTTATTATAAATATGCAACACACAAGGAGTAGTTAAAATGACAATCAATGAGTATCAAACTAAAGCACACACTTTTGCATTATATCCGTACGGACATATTGATGAAGGTTCAGAAGCAGATTACCTTTACCCTGCTTTAGGTCTTGCAGAAGAAGCTGGAGAGGTTGCCGGTAAGTACGCAAAAGCTATTAGAGACTGTAAAGGAAGTATAGATGATGAGCGAAAAGAAGCTATCATCAAAGAGCTTGGAGATGTATGCTGGTTTGTAGCAGAGCTGTCTACACTTCTTGATGTTCCATTACAAGAAGTAATGATTAGAAACATCAATAAGCTTACATCGAGACTCAATAGAGGAGTTATCAATGGCGAAGGTGACAACAGATAAAGCTGAAGAGAAACCAAAAGAGTCTAGGTGGAAAGGTATACCAATGTCAGAGAAAGAGCTGAAAGAATGGCAAAAGTCTTTCTCTGATATAGAGGATTCTATAAAAAGATTAAAATAATTTTTTGTTATAAAAGAGTGATTTTTCACTCTTTTTTATTGCAATTATATTACACTTGGTGTATTATAATAAGTGTAAGGAGGAAATATGAAATTAAGGGATTTCTTAATGGAATTACAAGACGTAGCTAATAGTGGTTATGGAGATAGTGAGTTATTGTTTCGTACTAACGAAGAAGACTGTAAAGGCGAAGCTGTGATACACGCAAATCATAATGGAACAGAGGGAGTAGTGGAGGTATGGCTAATATGACTTTTTGTTACAAGACAAAAGAATACCTTGATTGTAAGACAGAACAGCCATTTAAGATTAAGTATATTGCAAATAACTTTGGAAAGTTGAAATATACAAAAACTTTCTGTATAGAAACAGAAGAAACTGTAGCAGGCTTTCCAGATGTTATGACATTAACAGACGGAAGAGAAGCTAGGTTCTATGAGTTTAAGTGCTCTGACAGCTTAGGCAAAATTAAGTTTCAACCTACACAACCAAGTTTCTATAAGCGTAATGCTGAAATGGAGGTTACTGTAGTAGCTTATAACAGAAAGAGTCAGAGGATTCACTTGTTTAGTGCTTCTGAAATATTCAAAGAGGAAAGCAAATATAAAATAAATCTTAAAGCTGAAATTAATTTATGTAATGCAGAGGTGTAGAATGCGTTGTTTAATAGTATCTTTAGAAAGCTTCCAAAAAGGAGAAATACCTGAGGAAGTAAAAACATATATAGACTCTTGTAAGAAAGAACCTTTTATTATTCTTGATGAAAGTTCTAAAATTAAAACTAATGCACCTTGTAAAGAGTCAAAGAAAAGTAAACGTACTCAAGCTATACTAAAACTTAGTAATATAGGTCAAAGATGTATCTTGACCGGAACTTTTATGTCTAAGACTCCGGTAAATGCTTATGACCAGATGAACTTTCTTTGTCCTAAGTTCTTTCCTGAAACTATGTATGCCTTTGCAGAGCATTATGAGATTAAAAGAAATCTCCCTTCTGTTAGAGGAGCTAGAATTGTTATATCTCAGAAAGATTATGATGTAATTCATAGGAGACTAGCTAAGTGTAAGACTGAAGCTGAGTTTATGAATACTTATGACGGTATAAGGTCTTACTATGGAATTAGCTTAGAAGATTGTATTCATATCAGAAATCATAAAGAGTATACTCCATTTAAGAATATAGATGAGTTATGGCAAAGAATTGGTGATACTTGTGTACACCCAAGAAAAGAAGATATTCTTGATGTACCACCAAAGATTTATACAACTCACAAAATCAAGCTGACTAAAGAACAACTTGACTTATATTTACAGTTACAAAATCAACATTGTACTGATAATATTACTGTAGATAACGGACTAAAGCTTTACTTACGTTTTCAGGATATTTGTAATGGTTACAATCCAATTGAAACAGATGAAGTAAACGAAAAAGGACAGCATAAAGTAGAACTTATTCCTCTGAAAGAAAATCCTAAATTGGATTTACTTGAAGAACTTATAGAGGAGCTTGAAGGACAGCAAGTTGTAGTATGGTGTTCAAGAGCAAAACTTCTTCACGAAGCTTGTGAAAGACTTAGAGAGAAAGGATATACTTGTGGTATCTATGACGGTAAAGTTGGAGTAGAACAGAGACAGAAAGATTACGAAGATTTTGTAGCAAAGAAATGTCAGATTATTTTCTGTAATCAAGCAAGTGCCGGCTATGGACTTGACGGACTTAAAGACGCTAACTACGCAATCTATCTTTGTAATTCTTACTCTGTAGAACAGAGACAACAGAGTGAAGACCGTATAGCTAGAGGTATATTTAAAAACTTCAAAAATATTATTGATATATCTTGTGAGGGAACTTGTGAGGAGCGTGTAACTGTAGCTTTGAAACAAGGAAAAGAATTAATTGATTCTGGAATTACTAATGCAGATATTTTCAAATATTTTGCAGAAAATGATTGACATTATTAATTATGCCGAGTATAATATATGATGTAAGGAGGTAAGCTTATGTTTTTACTTGTCAGTATTATAGCTTTAATAGCTTTTTGTATTGTGGACAGTATGGATAAAAGATTCTATGAAGGAGAAAGATATGCTGAAATGCGAACCTCAGATATTATATCGGCAATAGAGTCTTCTAGTTATGACATTACAAGTTGTGCTAAAAATATTTCTAGGGAAGAAATAGACTTCTACGAAAGATTTAATAAAGATACAGAGAATGAAAGAGTCTTTAGAGACAACTATGGGAAGTACAAAAGAGAAAGACTTGTTTATGACGGTAACGGAAATGTAATAGCAAAGGAAATTGTGGAGGTAGCAGAATGAGAAAGCTTTGGGAACACCAGCAATATGCTGTAAATAAATACAAAGACAGAAAATATTTTGGCTTACTTTTTCCTACAGGAACCGGAAAAAGTATGACTGCTACTGCTATTGCAGAGGAAAAAGACTTACCTGTATTAATTATAGCTCCTAATGTACTTTGTAAACAATGGGCTGATGAACTTACAAATAAAGACGAAGAAAGTAGAATTACAACTAAAGATTGGGAAGTTGTAGTTTGTACATCTAAGACTAAGAATACTAAAAGGTTTAAGGAAGCTTTTAATAAACTTTGCGAGGAATAATTATGTTAGAAGAGAAAATTAGTAAGCACTTAAATACACCTTATGTTTACTTACCTAATTACAAAAAGTATCTTTGTTGTAATGGAGTTTTATTTTCTTTAGAAGAATATAAAAACGGCATTGACTTAAATGCTGAGTACGAACGAAGATTAAAGGAGGACAAACTCTATGACTACGCTTATGCTAAAAGTACAGGACTTCTTAGAGCTAAAAGGGGCACAGCGAAGACAAAAGAGGTTTCTGAGAAGCGAGAAGAAAATGTGGAAGAAAGTTTACAAGATACAAGTAAAACAGCTAAAACAACTGTGCAAGTCTCGACAAGAGAGACTAAAATACCTATACAAAGGAATAGTATAATAAACTCTGTTTTCTTTATCATTGCTCTTCTTGCTGTTACTTCTGTAATTAGTGGATATATTTCTACTTTACAGACTGCAACATATCTTTATGATTATGTTGATTTGATTTCAGCCTGGCTTATGAGTGCTTCTGTCACAGCATATAATACAACAGCTTTTGAAGTTGCTGTAATTTTTAAGCAGAATAAACGCTATGGACTCACTTTTGTATTCATATCACTTTGGGTAATGGTTACATTATTTTCTATGGCTACTGCTGTATCTGTTTTTTATGATAGATTTAACTTTAACGAAGCTCAGATTACAGAGAGCAATAAAGCAGTAGACGCAAATAAACTTTCTCTTGATTTGCTTCGTACTAAAGAAAAAGATTTAAGAGAAGCTATAGCTTTCAAAAAGAAGGATATAGAATATAGACAGGAGCGAGAATACGCTACTACTGCTGTAAGAAATGAACTTACAAAACTTGAAGCAGAACTTCAAGATAATCTGTCTCAACAGCAAAAACTTCTATCTGAAACTCCAGAAGTATCAGAAGAAAAAACTCATAAGAAAGAGAGTTTATTTGCTTTCTTAGGAAGAGTAATGCACATAGAAGGTGGTATCTTAGAGTTCTGTATGAGTACGTTATCAGCTATCTTTGTAAATATTATCAGTCCGCTTTCTGTTACAGCTGTAATAGAATTACGCAAAAGAGACTTGACAAAAGCAAACTAAGTAGAGTATAGTATATAAAGGAGTAAAATATGAAAACAATTCAGAACACAGAAAAAATAGAATTGAAAGTTAATTCAAGTGAATTACTCGAAGGAAAGTGGCTTAATTTCCAGCTTCTTTCAAAGAAGCTAGCAGAAGTTGAGGAGAAGAACAAAATGGTTTACAAGAGTTTGCGTAATAGATTATATAACTCAAGAGCTTGTAACAAATACAATATGAAAGAAATTGCAGGTCTTCCTTGTATTGATGTAGAAAATCCAATGACAGGAAAAGCTTCACTTGAATTGTCTTTTGAGAGGGAATAAATATGATAAAAATTAAAGAAGCTCTTGCAGTCTTGAAATATAAATTGCTGAAGCTATCAGCAATCGTTGTAAGTTACGTTATTGGTTTAATTGCCTGTTATGCAATTGGATTTTTCCTTTCAGCTGTAATAAATATGGTAGTCATTTGTATAGTATCAGCTATGGAGAAAAAGCTTCCTTTAGGAATGTTCTCTTGCTGGTTTGCAACAACTTCATTAATTGCTATTCCTTTATACATTAGAGGAATTGTAGATACAATTAAAAAGAACAAAAAACAAAAAGAAGAACTTAACAAAAAGTTAGCAGAAGCAGTAGAAAAAGAAAGAGAAAAAAGAAAGTTATAAAAGTAAAGCCCACTATTAAGTGGGCTTCTTAATTATAAGAAACAAGCAATTATAAATAAAACTACAGCTACTACAGTAGAACTAGAAGTTGCAACGACAGCAGTTTTCAGACCTCTATTTTTCTTTTCTGCTTCGGTTAATTGCTTCTCGTAAGATTCCTTCTGCTCGTTGTAAGTGTTCTTCACATCTTCCAGCTGTGTCTCGGCTGTTTCTAATTGACTCTGTAACGTTTCCAAATCCTTCTTGGATTCTTGTATCTCGTTCAATATTTTCTCGGCTTCTTCGTCTGTCAGAGTTACCTCTGCGTAAGAATAGGAGCACAATGGTGAGCAAAGCAATAGACAGAACAGCCCCAACAATACTAAAGAATGTTTTGACTTTGTTCCACACAATTCTTAACCCTCCTTTGAGAACTTGCCGGTAGCAACTAAGCCAGCTCCCATTGACACTACCCATTGAAAGTCAGACTTTTCAAGGAAAAATCCTACCATACCTGCAATAATTACAGTAAAGCCAATTACTTTTGTAATGTCTAAATCCCATTCTCTATCTGTAAACAGAGAAGTAAACCAATTCTTTTTCTTTTCGTCAGCCATTTTCTTTCCTCCTATTTAGCTAAAAACAGCCTTAATATGTCCGGTAACTTTGCTATAAACATACCTCCAAGCGCTGTACCAACAAGAGCTAAAACAGCTCTCCACCTCTTAGCGTCTTTCTTATCTTCTTTGTGCTTCAATGTGGCAATCTCTGTTTTGAGTATGTCAATGTCAGCAACAAGTGTTGTTTGAACACACTTGTATGTATTTAGTTTATTTGTTACATCTTCTTTCAGAGTTGCCAGATTTTGCGAGAAATCGGCTTTAACGTCCTCTATCTTCTGTTCAATAATCATACGGTCTTTTTGCTGACTTTCTTTAAGGTTAGATACATTTGTCTTAATTGCAGATACATCTTCCTTAATTCCAATCAAGAGACCAATTAAGTTTACGTCTTTTGTATCACTCATAACTTCCCTCCATTAGTTATGTGTAAATACAGCAGTATAAATTGCAGAAGCTTCTCCTTCAGCAAGAGGTGTAGCTTCAGCTGAAAGTATTTCATTTTGTCCTACTGTAACACCGTTTCTTTCCCAATGGTCGAAAGTATAATTTTCTTTAGCTACAGCAATAGCAGATACAGTTCCTTCAGCAACAGTAGTTCCACTAGCAGGGAAAGCTACACAACCTTCTCCAGTAGCTTCCGCAGGCTCTACTTGTGTTGTCCAGTCTACATCTGCAAGCTTGAATGTGGCTTTGAATACAGCTGAAGCTTCTCCGTGAAGTTCTGGCATTGTTATTACGAATGAAGCTTCAGTAGAAATAACAGCGTCATTAAGTTTCCAATTTACAAACTCATAGTTACGAGCAGGAATAGCCTTAAATGCAAGTGTATCTCCAACGTGTACTGTTCCTGACAAAGGAGTAGCAATAGAGCCGCCAGCTCCTTCAGAAACAACAGAAGTAAACGGCACTTCAGAAGGAACATCTGCTACAAGAGTACGCACACCTTCTTCTGTCATATAAGTCTGAAGAACAGCAGAATACTCTTCTTTGATTTCCATATTTTTTAATGCTTCAATTAAGTTTTCAGCATTAACCTCTTCAACACTACCATTCTTGTGTGTTATTCTGTAATGATTGTAAGATTTAGTTTGCATAGAACCACCTCTGAGATTTAAGATAACCGTTTTTAACGGTATTAGACTTTCCATAAGAATCGAAAGTTACTTTTTTTGATTTATCAAGTAATACAAAATGTCCACTCTTCCACCAATATTGTCCTATGACAACCTTGACTGTAGAGGGAATATCCTCGTCTGCTTTGTGGTGTATTCCGTCATACTTTACTTTTAAATTGAAGAAGTCTCTTGCTAACTGTGTAGCATTTTGAATCTCAGCTTCACCGTCATCGTCAAAATCACCGTCGTGATTTTTGTCTCCAGAGATAACTTTTAGTTCTGTAGCTTTAGACCAAATACCGTTCAGCATTTGACAACCTTTGTCACCTTCAAAAACAATAGAAGAAGCTTGAGCTAAGCAAAGAAAGTAACAACCATATTTTTGAATAACATTTAGTAATCTTGAATCTGATTGATTTATTCCTTTTAACATAAAAACCTCTTATATTTTTATTATAAAACATAAGAGGTATAAGTGCAAGTTGTTTAGTATGAAATATTAAGTAGCCTTAATACAGTATAGTACACCAATCTGTCTACCGTGAGTTGTTGTACCAACTCTTGGAGTTCCATTTGTACCATCACTAATAGCATTATTGGCTATCACATTATCAGTTCGATTATTGCCATTATAAACGGATAAAGGATAAGGCTTAGACTGGCCGGCTCCTATACCTGCTTGGTTAATAATATGCCAATGTCCTTGCAACTGGTCGTCTTTAAACTCACCAAGATTATACTCATCGTGAACTTGTGTTCCTGCTTGTTGAGTTGCTGGATTTATTTCATTAGAATCAAATATATTTGTAATATTGTGTCCGATACCAACCAAAGTTACCTCTTGTAAATCCGGTAACTTATTACTTCCTAAAATTGCATAAAGTAAAGGATAGTAAGTAGATAGCTCTTCATCTGTTCCTGTAGTATCTCGACCGTCACAAACTAACCAACCAGCAGGAGCTGTAGCTCTGTAAAAAGGAGCTATAAAACTCACAGGTATTTTCCCTGCAAGAGCAATAGCTTCTTCAATTTCATTTGTTACTGACTGCTGTGTAAGTCCGGAGTTTATGGTTGCCCATTGTTCAGCAGTAAAACTTGAATTATTAAGGTTATATTCAAATAACCATTCTTGACTATCAGCACTATATTTATAACGAGAGTAAAGTGTATTTCCTGCTTGGTCTGTAGTTTCTAAGAAAGCATAATCATTATTTGTAGGATTCTGTATAGCTTGAATCTGAGCAAGGGAAGTAAAAGTTCCCATAAAGTTTGCTGTATTTGTAGCTATAGATGAATTAACAAAAGCTTTGTCAGCAAGCTGATTTTGAGTTGTAGCTTGATTAGGGATAACAGCTTCTATGTCTTCTATGCTTCCTTCAAGAGCCTGGTCTGCTAAATATCTTTGTTGTGTTTCATTAGCTAAGCTGTTTGATATATAATTATCTTCTCTTTCTCTGTCTCTAACTTCATTCTGTAGTCCTTCAGTAACAGCTTGGTCTACAAAGTTATGAAGTACATCATTAAGCTCTACTGCATAAACATCAGCTCCTTGTGTAGTTCTGTTATTAGAAGAAGTTGTGTTTTGAGTTTCTTGAGACTGCTGTGACGAAGGAGTTACAGCAGAGACAGTAGTAGGAGCTACATAACGAGTAGAGTTATGCACCTCACCATTTACTACTATCTGTGAGAAAAGTTTATCTACATCTAATACTGTTTTTGTTACTGTCTCTGCCATATTATTTATCCTTATTGTATGACTGCATTATCAAAGCCTGACCACCATAAACCGTTATTGTAAGTTGCAACTACCCAAATACCATTGGCACAATAAACTGAGGTAATGTGAGATGTACCGCTATTTATACCATATACCCAGTTTTTTCCGTCAGTAGACCACCATAAGCCGTTAGCGCTACTTCCAGCTACCCAAATACCATTAGCATAATAGACTGTGTTAAAAGTATACTCTGTATTACTTCCTGTTCCTTGTGTCCATTTTTTTCCGTCAGTAGACCACCATAAACCGTAAGCATAACTTCCAGCTACCCAAATACCGTTATCATAATAGACTGTGTTAAAAGCATAATCTGTATTACTTCCTGTTCCTTTTGTCCAGTTTTTTCCGTCCGTAGACCACCATAAAAAGTGAGCATCAGTTCCAGTTACCCAAATACCGTTAGCATAATAAACTGTGTTAATGGTATAACCTGTGCCAATTCCTGTTCCTTGTGTCCAGTTTTTTCCGTCCGTAGACCACCATATACCGCCATTATAGGCTCCAGCTACCCAAATACCATTAGCATAATATATTGTTTCAATTCTAAGACTATTATCTCCTGTTCCTTGTGTCCAGTTTTTTCCGTCAGTAGACCACCATATGCTGTGACCACTACTTCCAGCTACCCAAATACCATCAGCATAATAAATTGACAAAAAACGGTACGTTGTGCTGTCCCCTGTTTCTTGTGTCCAGTTTTTTCCGTCAGTAGACCACCATAAACCAGCACTGTAAGTTCCAGCTACCCAAATATCATTAGCATAATAAACTGTGTAAACAGTATTATCTGTTATATTATCTCCTGTTCCTTGTGTCCAGTTTTTTCCGTCAGTAGACCACCATATACCGTGAGCAGAACCATTTCCAGCTACCCAAATACCGTTAGCATAATAAACTATTCTAAAGTTACTAGATGAATATCCTGTTCCTTGTGTCCATACTTTACCTAAAGCCCAACCAAACACTTTACCTAACCAGCTATCTTTAGTTGTACAGTTAGCAAAATAATCATAAGCCCCTTTTGCAGAAAAAATAGTGTCATTTCCGTCTGCTACAGCAACGTTGCTCTTTGGAAGAGATACATTACCTTGAACATTAGGTGATACATTATCTACACTTCTAACAGAAGCTCCCGAAATATTTCTCCATACTCCGTCAAGGTAAAGCACTCTATCACCTACAGCAAAATATTGCTCACCACTTCCTAAGTCTTGTGTACCAGCAACATCAACATAGTATTCATCACCGTTAGTTCCAGTTCCGTCAACTAAAGCTGGTGTATTTGTAGAAGCATTCCAATAACCTTTAAGTTCTACAGCTGACTCTGGAAGCTGTGAATAAGGTATTCTACCGTTAGAATCAAGAGTAGCTATACCGTCTGCTATTCCTAAACTTGCTATAAGCTTAGTTAAAAGCTCATTAATCATATCATTGGCTTTATTCAAGTTATAAGAGATACGACCTAAAAAGTGATTCATAAGCATACGAGTAATCGAAGAAGCTCTAGCTCGCCAGCCAAGTTCAATTACTGTCTGATTTACTTTCATATTTGACGCTGTGCCAAGAGGAATGTTATTATCTTGGTTAGGGTCATAAGAAGCTGTACCATTTGCGTGATTGGCTGTATAAGCTTCTTGAGTATAAGCAAATCTACTTACCTTATTATTTGTAAGTGTATCTGAGACTGTTTTAATTCCATTTAAGTCACTGGCTATTCCCATAATAATCTCCTTTATAAGCTTTCTGTCATTTGAACTTGAGGAAACTTCATTCTAACAACATAAAGCAACATATTTATTCTATCTTGTTTCAAATCAATGTCAACTGAAAAGTCTGTTGAGTACGAAACTAACAAATGAATGTTTGTATCGGCTACTTCAATTGAATCTATTTTTAACAGCCCTTGTGGACAAAGAACTTCAATTATTTTCACAAGAGCTGATAAAGTTGCCCCGTTATATCTTACATATTGAATTGCTTTGAACAAATACAAAAACACTTCATAAGACACAGGAACATAAACAGTCTCACCTTCATTAAGGAAAAGAAACTGATTTCCGTAAAACTCAGAATAAGCTTTATTGACCGGAGGAACAGAAGAGATTGCTGAATCTCTTACGTTTCCGTTATCATCAATTACATCTGTAGCGTCTTCTGAGATATATCCGATAACATTTTCATTACCAACTAAAGAACTTCGTTTTGTATCTGTAGCTAAAGTATTAATATCTGGAAGTCCACTATCATCAAGAGTTTTTTGCACAAACTCAAAATTTTCCTGCTGTGTTTTGAATAAACCTCTTTCTGAAAACTCATAATCAAGCTGTTCATCATAGCAAGATTCTGTAAGTCTTGTAGCTGAAGTTGACTCAGATTTAGGTATTCTTGGAAGATAGATACCAGCAAAAACACCTAGATTATAAAGAGTTTTACTGTCTATTTTTCCTTCTTCAAATTGCATTTTGAAAAAGTCAAAGAAAAACGCTTTTTCTTCTTTTGAGAGGTCATTCATCATTGAATTAATAGATTGCAAGTAAAAACCATTAAGTTCACCTCGCAAAAATCTAAATAAAGCCTTTGCCATACTATCCCTCTACAAAGTTAATATCATCTAGTTTAGCTATCTTAGAAACTGGAACATCAACGTAATCTACAACAGTATCATTTACCTTTAAGTTTACAGCAAGTACATTAAGCCCTGTATACCCAAGAGCTTCTATTGCATTATATATATCATCTTCTTTTACAACATCGTAGCGTTTTTGAATATTCAAAGTTCTCTTTAATTCTTTAAGAATATTTGCTTTTACATCGACAATATTTACATACTCACTATCTATACTATAGATTAAATCTATAGTATATTCATAATAAGCAAAAGGAATAATGTTTACTTCGTAATAACCATTAGCAAACACTTCATTTTCATATTTTACAGCTACGCTATCTTGTGTAGAAACAGTAGGACAAATAATATGGTCTGCTACCATTTCAGCAATCTCATCTTTTGCTTCCCCTACATAAAAGATAGCACAGTGCATTGGAGGAACAACTACCTCACCAAATACTACATCTTCATTAGTTTGATTATATCTTACAGCACAATCAAAAATATAAGGTAAGTTTCTAAGATATTCTTCAAGTTCTACAATTCCATTCTGTCTATCATAAGTATTCATAACTCTGTTACGAAAAGCAAGAGTTGTTTCTGGAAGAAGACCTAAAAGACTTTCATTGTCTTGACAGCTAAACTCTATACCACTTGGTATGTTTCTATTAGATGAAACATCAATACTAGACTGTGCTGTAACCTCATATCTTCCAATACTATCTGACATAGCAATATAATAGACTTCTTCTAAAGCTTCAATTTCAGTATCAGAAAGAACCTCAAACTCAAAAGAAACATCGTCATTAAGCTTATAAGTATAAGTTCCACTTAAAAGGGTTTTAGTTACATCTGATGTATTAGTAACAATTACTCTAAGACCGGAAGCTGAGCCTTTTCTTCTTTCTGTTCCTACAAGAGAAGCTACTGAAATTAAATCTTCTTCAGAACATTTTGCAGGGTCAAACTTATTGCTTAATACTACACAAACATTGTTAATTATCTCATAGCCTTTAGCAATAGCCTTAAACAACAGGTATATAACATTTGTATTTGACCTAGCTATTCTTTTTGGTGTAATGAGCAAATCAAAATCATCACACATTTTTGTAAGTATAGTATCAAAAGATTTAACTTCCATTTTTAGATAACCTCCTTTAAGGCATAAGTAAGAACTGACTGTCCATTTTCAAGTTGAACGGTTGAAAACTCTACATTTATATGCAAGGAAACTTTGCTGACAGCTTCTACAATCTGTTCCATAAGCTGTAACACATTTACTTCACCAAGTAATGTTTCACTCCATTGAATACCGTCATTCAAATCTAATGGGTCAAGACCTCGTTGGAAAATTGTAGATAAAGCACATTGCTGTTCAAGTTCTTCATCATCTTCAACAAGTTCACAAGTTACAATCTGCTCCTCTGTGAGAGTTACATATAAGTTACCGTTCTCATATCGGACTTTATCTGAGTTAATAATAAGTTTCCCATTAGTTATACTAACATCTGCTATACGCTGTAAATCTTCAAGTCTCCAAACATTATTGCGTATATCTTGAGTTGTAGGAGCTTCAATAACTACAGGAATTAAATCAATAATGTCAGGAGTTAAAACCTGAGCTTCCCCTTGAGGTTGATATACTTCTTCTTTTTGGTAAACCTTAATATCCATACTTCATATTCTACTGCGTTTTGTTAGAACCGTCAAGATTTAAGGAGCTACCACTTTAGTTTGTCCCGCGTCTGTAATAAGAATTGTTACAGGTAAATCAGTAGTAGAACCAGAAGAAGAGTCAGTAAAAGTAAAAGTATCTGTAGCTGTGTCGTTTTTCTGTACAGCACAATCTCCGTCAGCATTTAATACATTACTTGCTGTACCACTTATTGTAATTGTTCCTGAAGGACAAGAAAGACTACCTTGTGTTATAGCTGTAAGAGATACTTCAATGTCTCCAAAATAAATACCTTTACCTTCAGCTTTTACTTTAGCTGAAGGTGGTGTAGTTATTTGAATCAAAGAAGCTTTCTGCCCAGAGGTAATTTCAATTGTACAACCTTGTACAGCTAACTCACTCATTTCAAAATCTCCAAATTATCATTAATCACTATACTTGTCGAAGAGGAAGCTATCTTACAGCCATTCTTATCTTGTAAAGTAACTCCACTAGATGTAAAAGCAATTTGACTTTTATTATCATCTGTATTTGTATAAGCTAAGTAACCGTCTTTATCAATATTGAATGTAGCTTTAGGAGTAGTAGTACTGATTGCACCGTCTTTATCTATGCTTACAGAAGTATCATTGCTTACTAAAGCTATCTCTCCGTCAGCATTAACAGAAACAGTAACTAAATCTTTATCATCATCTTTATTGTAAGCTAATCCTGCTGTAAGAGTTCCCTCTGTAAAATCAATAAAGTTTTTATGAGTATCAGTTCTAAATTGATTATACAGCAAAGCTAGACAAGTCACCTTGTTATAACCTTTAGAGTTGGCTTGTACAATTACTTCTGTATCATCTTTTTCAGCAGTAGAAACATCAAACATATTAATATTATAACGTCTTGGAGAAAGCACTAAAACTTTGTCTCCAACTTTAGGAGTAAAATTAATTGACATTCCATTAGAACAAGGAGAAATAAGTACGCAAGTTACAATAGTTGTATTTTCAGGACTGTCTGTAACAGATAAAAGAACATTTACTGCACTACCACCACCTAGAACTTCTTTAATTGTTCCCCACTCAATTATAAGAGTTCTATTAATCATTCCTCGAATCATTTCTGATTCTGAGTAAGCTAAAGCTTTCTGTGCCATTTCCTCAGGACTCATAACTATTCTCCTTGATAATTTTCTTTACTTCCTGTACATACAATTGTACACTCGTTTATATCATCTACAGTAGCAAAAGATACTGACATATAAAGAGCGTAAAACTTACTTTCAACTACACTAAAGTTTGCGTAGTACGAAACAACTCCTCCTAAAGCGTATCTACTCTTAAACTTTATCATATCAAAAGGATTTAAGAAATAGAAAAATGGACAAACTATTGTACACAAAGCGTCAGTAGTAATATTTTCTACAGCTGGAAGAACATTATGATAAATTGTATCAACTACGCTCCCAGCTTCTTTTAAATCTGTATCATCATATTTATACTGAGCCAGAGCATTAGCTAGTCCTTCTGAGTCTTCAGCTTCCCTACTTAAAAATACAATATAGTTACCGTCTATTAAAGCTTTACAGGCTATATCAAGACCAAGTTCTTCTCTAAGCATATTAATGACTTTTACTACGCTTTCAGCCCAAATACCTGTAACTTTTCTAGGGACTATATTTCCGTCTTTATCTTTTATTTCCTTAGCTTCTAAGGCTTCTTTAGCTTCTTGTTCAAGCTGTGAAGACAGAAATAATTTAACTCCATAAAGTTTAGCGTCAGCTACGCTCATAAGCCCTGTCTCTTCATCAAGTTTTACCTTATCTGCACTTACAGGTTTTCTCAAGAATCTTCTTGTTACATTTGTAAAAAGATAATCTTTCAAGTAATCATTGTAAACGAGTTTAGGGTCTTTAATGTTATTGTAAGAGTATTTAATTTCTTTCCCCTGTTCCAAAGCTAAAGGAGGATTGTAACAGCTTCCTACATATCCGTGAATATGAAGAACGCCGTCAGGTGGCAATTTATCTGTCTGTACATAAGCTACATTTACAGTAATTGTATCTACATTA